>Ga0222651_1000195_pt1 | contig 46828 bp, 46 predicted proteins | sample AntAcemetagen369_FD_179855 | JGI IMG/M metagenome (GOLD analysis project Ga0222651, IMG submission 179855) | Saline water microbial communities from Ace Lake, Antarctica - #369 | ecosystem: Environmental > Aquatic > Non-marine Saline and Alkaline > Saline | place: Antarctica: Ace Lake...
CCATGACTTATGGGTATGCTCGCATTCCCTGACCCAAGTCTCAGCCAAAACGATTTCTTCGCTGAATGCCGCTTGACCGGGGCGGGAATGCGAGCATACCCATAAGTCATGGGAGTATTGTGGATCGTTGCGGCGGCGGTTGTCGTCCTGTTCGCGGGAAATCCGGCAACCTGGTACGAAGGACCGCGCCTGGATGCGGTGCAGACCGTCTATCAGGACGGTGTTCCGCATACGGATCGTCAGGGACGGGACCTGACCGCATATGATCCGCAGCGATCGTTTTTTCCGATCGGGATATATCACGGGGTCGACGGTGAATTTCGGGGCCGTCGCTTTGATCTTTCCGTCGCGCGGGATGCCGGTTTCAATGCGGTCCATACCTGGGAAGGCCAGCCGCTAGAAACGGCTGCTACTGCGGCATCCCGGAACGGGTTGCAGCTTGTCTATCATTACCCCACCGAGACGGAAGCCGCTGCCTGGCGCGAAAATCCGGCAGTACTTGCATGGTATCTGGATGAAGATCCGACGATCCGGAACTGGGATCCGGACTGGGCAAAGCGTCTCGATGCATTTCAGCGCCGAAAGGCTGCCTTGCAGGCGCAGGATCCCGACAGGGCTGTTTTTCCGATCGATGGCCCGTTTATCGATCCGCCCCGTCGTGAACGCTGGCTCGCCTGGAATGACGCAGGGGATATTTCGGCGCACTGGAATTATCCGGTTCGCAACAGCACATTGGCGTCGCTGGGCGGGCGAAGGGGGATACCGGAATCCGTCGCTACCGCGGTTTCACTGAACGGGGAACGAAAGCCGCACTGGCTGGTTGTTCAGGCGTTCAGCAGCGACCGGCTTGGGTGGCGGATGCCGTCAGCACGGGAAATCAGGGCGATGGTATATGCCGGGCTGATCCACGGCGCGACGGGTATCTTCTATTTTTCCCTCGACAGTTTCGCGACCCGCGATGGTCAGGTTCTGGGGGTGGCGCCCTGGACAGAAGAAACTTATGGGCCTTCGCCGGATTATGATGGTGATGGGCGTTACCCGCTTGTTGTCTCGCAAGCAGAGGTGGCGCAAAGTCAGGCATTGTGGCGCGATATATCGGTGCTGAATCATGAAATTGCAGGGCTTGCCCCGGCACTTTTAACGCCGACGTCCCGTCTGGGGTATACCGTTCACACGGATCGGGATGACGCACCGGTTCGTACCTTACTGAAGCAGAGCGGGCAAACCCTGACCCTGTTTGTCGTCAATATTGACGCGGCACCTGTGGCGGCGCGGATCGAATTTGCGGATGACGTGGCATTGGTCGAGCAACTGGCGGGGGAGCGTGGCACGCTGGACAGCCCTCTGGCCGGGTTTGGCACGCGGGTCTTTCGATTGACGTTGCGGACGCCCTGAGCGAACGTTCGCTATCGTCCCCAGCGCCTGCCTTCCTTTTTGCCATGTTGCCGAAAATGTTCGGCTGCTCCGAAATCTCCCAGTTTGCCGTCGCGGCCGTAATAGGGATCTTTTGATACGTCGGGATTGCGCAACCAATAGGCATTGGCAAGGTGACGGGTTTCTTCAGGATCGGTCGCCTGGCTTGCATGATGGGCGAGCAATTGCCGCTGTGTCAGGATCTCGGGATTGATCAACGGCGAATGTGCAAGGCCGTAGCCGTATATTGCCAGAGCGATTGCGGCGCAGAGACACGCGATTGCGTAGGAGGCTTTCAGGCGGTAACGCATGTATTTGTTACTCTTTCGTCACGCGGATTGTCAGCCATGGTCCCCATGTTTCTTCCGCCCCGGCGAGACCCAATCGAAAATGAAAGACCCCGTAGGGTACGATATACCGGTTCCAGTATTCGCGGCTGAGTGGTCCGAAATCATATTCCTGACCGTTCACCGCGATTTCGCCGTCGAGGGAAAAGGCGCCTTCGCCAGCCCGGTACTGCAGGCGGTATTCCGCGGCCTCTTCGCCCCTCCAGCGTAGTTTGAGCGGCGATGGCAACTCGTCAAAGGTTACCGTCGTACTGGTCTGGGGGAACACCCAATCGGGTACGACCGTCGGCATGTCGTCTCCCTGCCGGGTCCGGTTTGGAGAGGCGATCCGCAGTCCTATGATGTCCGGCATAAGCGCCCGCAACATACGCGCTGCGCGAGCGGGTTCCCGGGCCGAGAGGTCGGATGTTTCGCCCGGGTCGGCGGACAGGTCGTAAAGCGCGACATTGTCGATCTGCGCAGGAGGCTGGAATTCGACATGGAGCTTCCATTTGTCTTCAACGCGTGCCGCAATGAAATGCTTGATGTGGCCCGGGTCCGGTTCCGCGAAGCCCGCGCGGCTTGTGACGCCCTGCCAGGTGCGGTTTTCTGGCAGGGCAAAAAGGTCCTTACCGTCGAGAGGGATGGGATCGTCCGGTAGCAGACGATTGAGGATTGTTGGCATGATATCCAGATGACTGCTTGGCGCGTCGATCACCTTTGCCGGGATTGTTGTCTGCAATGACGGTGGTAGCCAGACGATGAGCGGGACACGTGTGATTTCCTCGTGGAGATGTCCGGACCGCGTCGTCGATGCGTGGCCGACCGCACCGCGTTCCAGAAGTTCTTCGCCGTGGTCAGTTGTCAGAATGAGAATGGTCGTGTCGCGAAGGCCGCTGTTATTGAAGAAGCGCCAGAAATCCTGAAACCAGTCGTCAAAGGCGTTGAACTGGGCGAGATACAGCGGTTCAATCCACCGCCGGTCTTCTGGTTGAAATGCGGCGGCATCGGCGGGAATAGCGGGTTTCGTCCGAACAGTATCCATTCGGCTTGCCGCCGCGGCATTCGCGGGGCGTGCGACGCCATCGGCAGCTTCATAGGGAAGATGCGTTTCAAGATAATGGTACCATAGAAAAAAGGGCTGTTTGCCCATCGCCTGTGTGGCGAGCCAACTGGTCGGTACCGTGGCCGGTGCGACGTCTAGGCCGAGGTTCCGAAACCCTTCGATAAGCATGAACGGTTGCGTGCCTTCGACTTTCCACCCGGCTGCGGAGAGATGCTTGAGTGGGAGGTCCCAGTTTGCAGGCAGCGATGCGCTGCGGCTGTGGATCCCGTGCCTGAACGCGGATTGTCCGGTCAGGATGGAAACGATGTTGGCGCCGGTCCAGGCGGAACTGGCCCGGTGTCCGGAGAACCGAGTGCCCTGCCGGGCGGCTCGCCACAGATTTGGGGTAATCGAATCGGAAAAAGCATTCAGCCTCGTGCTTTCAACGGTCAAGACGATGACGCTGTATCGTGCCTTGGTGCCGAGCGCCTGTAAGGAGAGGACGACGCCGGCCATAAAGGCAAGCAGCGCAAGGCTAATGAAACTGTAACGGCGGAACATGACTTGCCAGTGGATAAAGCAACAAGGAAAAGGCGACGCAGGCGAAAGCGCGGAAGGCGCAGGAACGCGCGACCGTTCCGGGAATGATCAGGCTCGTGCCGACAGCAGCGGCGAGCAGGGGAAGCGTGGACCATACGGGAATGGTCTGCCCCCGATACCCTTCAAGCGGCAGGACAAGCAAGAATGCGGCAATCGGAATACACGACAGTGTCATCAGGGAAGCGTTCTGGAGCAACGGGGCGCTTTTCGTCGGGGGCCCGATAAATAGTCCCAGCCCGGCGGCGAATAATGATCCGGAACACCCCCCCAATATATTGATCATGACATCGCGCAACCCGAAAGTCCGGTCCGGATGGAAACCCTGCAGTAGTTCGTCATGAATCCCGTAAAGTAAGATCAGGGTTATTGTTGCGATGGCTAGCCAAGGGTCGCGCGGCAGATCAAAAGACAGCGCATATCGGATAACGATGGCCAGCACGAAATATTGTGGGACGTGAATTCTTTTTGCCGGAAAGTCCGGGTCGGTGAGGAAGAGGGCGAAAATCGCAATTGCAATTGCGGCCAGGAGCAACTGCCACCGGATCGACCGAGCCTTGTGCAAGAAGCCCAGAAAACTGACAAGGGTAACCGCAAGTAACAGAAATGGTAGATACTGGGCGACATCGCGGCTGGTCGTTTGCGTAACCCAGGTCCAGATTCCGTATGTATTGACGTAAAATACGACGAGTATGGCACCCAAGAGGTGCCATAGGGATGCCTGCCGGTATATCGAAAAAATGTTGTCTTTGCGGGCCGGGAATCGGTCCATGATTGAAGCGTTCCTGAGCAGTGCTGTATACGGAACAGGTGGATCCGTACGCAGAGAAAGTACAGGAAACGGATCGATTGGCGAAGCGCCGCGTGCGATAGGATATGTATTTCAGTTTCGGGTCGGCCGGGGTTTCCCGGCGAATGTGACAAAGGGATCAATACAGGTTTAATGACCCATGACTGACGAAAAAGGCATGGCGGCGGGAGAGGTGCTCCCGCGTCGCAAATCCAGGCTACCGCTGGTTATGACGGTCACGATGATTGTTGTCGTTGGCGTGGGGGTTGGATGGGTCACTGCCAAATACCTGACGGCGCGGAGCAATGATCCGGAAGTGGCTGAACTGTCCTTGCCGGGGTTTAGTGAACGCGGCGTGCCTGAAGAACCCAAGGCCAATTTGGATCAGGCGGCCAGTCGCCCGGCAACGCAGGAGGATGCGGTCCCGGCACCGGTGTCTGCGTCTTCACCGGCTTCAGGGGGCGCTCAGCCAAGACGTGTGGTTGTGTCATCCTATTCGTCAGGCCAACCCTATCCACTCTCGGAATGGGTTCTCGGTGAAGCCCTTTCCGGTTTTATTGACAGTTCCAGGGTGAATGGCGTTGGGTTTGACCCGGCGAACGGACCGCCGCCACTGACCGGGACCGATGTGATTGAAGTATCCGGTTGGACCGGGGATGTTTCTATTGGTATCCGATACCCGTTTGTCGTGATCAGCACATGTGGTCAGGCTATTGCGCATGCCGCCGTGAACAAGGAGCGGCCTGATGTCGCGAAGACGGTACATGGGAACTTGGGAGAATCAGGTTGGCGCGCCACGATTGCGGCGTCAGACCTTCCGGTTTGCGAGAATAGAGCCTTGCGGGCATGGGGGGTGGCGCCTGGTGACAGGAAATTGATCCTGCCCCTGAACGGGAGGGTTGCCATTGGAGGAGAAGCCGTCGCGCGCGACGATACGGTCACGTTCGTTCCTTCGTCTCTAGTCTTGAAACCAGATGATATGGCCCCGCTCGCGACAGAGAAACTCACAGTCGTGGCGAAGGTGCTCAACATGCGGCGGTGCGGTGACGCCGATTGCGCAGTGACGGGCAGGCTAGAACAAGGCGTCTGGAACGTTATCAAAGTGGACGATAAGGATGATTGGCTGCTTGTTGCATTACCGGACCGGGCCGGTTGGGTTTCCAAGCAGTTCGTCGAAATGAATTAATGTCGACGATATACATAGGCCTTTAGCAGAGAAGGCCACTTTTCCACCCAGCAGCAATCGTGATCGGCACCGGATACATTGATGATGGAAAGCCGTGACGTATCGCCGGCGTGCCCGGCATATGAAGCGGATACGTGCGGGGGCACGACGTCGTCTTCTTCGCCGACGAAATGGGTTTGCGGGATATGGGCTACGCTGTCGGCGACGTCAACGGCATCAAGTGAGCCGAATAGTGGCGTGTCACCATGAGCGCGCGTCCAGGCGCCGTGATCGATATTTCCGGCGATGGTTACGATAGCGGTAACATCAGTGCGCTGGCTGGCGATGAGAATTGCGAGATTTCCACCACCCGAATATCCGAAAACTCGAATGTGCTGTGCGCCCGATTCCTGTTTTGCCTGATCGATGGCTTTATTCAGGGATGCGAGGATTTCGGGCGCATAGCGGTGCGATGTCCAGAAAGCAGGGTCGCACTGCGCCAGTTCCCGCTGCGGCGCGTATTGGCAGGGGCGGGCCAGGTAAATCCGGTTTGGGGTCGGGTCCTGTACGGCGAGGCTCAGGGTGAGGGGCGTATCCGGGGTCGGATCGCTTGAAATGACGGTGGGCGTGACCCAGGCAACGCCGTCACCTTCGATGTAGACTGCGAGGGCGTCGGAGCCGCGGCTGTAGCGGGGGCGAAAGCCGGTAATTGTATATTGACCCGTCGCAAATTGCTGTTTTGTCCATCCGTTTTCCTGGGCGACGCTTTGGGCGCGTTCCTCACGCGACTGCAGCAAAGAAACCGCGTTGCATCCACTTAAGAGAGAGACCGCGGACAATAAGAAAAGGGCCACTGTAGTAACTACGGTGGCCCTTGCCTTGTCGATCACTGTTTTTTCAGTGCTTAGAAGCGAACGCGTACCCGGCCACTGACTGAATAGAGGCTGAAGTCTTCGCGACCTTCTGTGCTATTCGCGGCGATCGTGCCGGAAATGCTGTCACTGATATCGAAGTTGATCCCGCCGCCAACGACATACCCTGTAGTGTCTTCGCTCGGGCTCGCCAGGCCACCGCCGAGTACGGCCGCGCTTGGCGCCCACAACTCATGCTGGACCTGTGCCGTAAGGAAGGGCTGGAACTTGCCGAAATTGTAACCAACGGTACCGCTCAGGCGAGCCTGACCAATGGAGATGTCGTTTTCTCAAATGAAGGTGCCGTTTGATTCTGTGTAGGCATCCTGGTTTTCCTTGATGTAAAGGAAGCCGGCAGATGCGCTCATGAAGACCTTCTTGACCGAGTGGCCGATATTCAGGTTGCCGCCTGCGGTATAACGGGTGCCGTCGAACGAACCTGTCACGGCGCCGCCTGTACGTGTCGTATCGGTTTCGAGCATTGTGTAGCTACCGCTAACATCTGCTGTAACCTTGTCGTTCAACTTGAACACGGCGTATGGCGCAATGCCGATACCGGATGTTTCGATCGTACCGTTGTTGAATGTGGTATCGATATCGACATCTTCGTAGCTCAGTGCTGCACCGGCAACGATTCTGTTGGTCACCCGATAATCTGCGCCACCCACGAAAGCGATGATGTTACCGTCATACTTCGTGTTGATGAATTCGTTTTCGATGTCGGAGAAGCTGCCAAGCACCCAAGCGCCGAGCTTCTTGTCGCCGGCACCGGCCGACTGTCCACGGTTACCGCCTTCAAAATAGCTTGTCACGGGAACAGCTGAAGTGGTCGTGCCACCAGCACCGGGGCCAAATAAGCCACCACCGCCACCGCCACCGGTATAACCGCCGCCGCCGCCGCCGATACCTGCAGCCAGCGTTCCCGCTACTTGAGAGGACACCTGCTGACTGACTTCGCCACCGACAACGTCGCCGGCAGGCGCGTCATACTGCGCGGAAGCGCTAAAGGCGGATGCCGCGAGCATCGCAACCCCCAGAGATACCCGTTTCGCAATGTTTGTAACCATCATCATGGTGGCCCTCTTAAATTCGAATGCTGCTCTAAAGACAGTCTTTGACTTGGTTCTTACCAATCCAGTTCAGCGTAAATTGAACCAGAAAGCTGTTAATAAGCCCCTAACATTTCTTCAAGCCAACTACTGAAACCCTTATAGTTGTGTCTTTAACTAACAAATGTTTGGTGCGGTGAGAAGTATCAAATGTGTTTAAGTGGTTTTTTTTAGGGAGGGGGCGATATTTCCGGGATATATGTGATAATTTTGCAACGAAATCACCCCAGACTTGCTTCAGTTCGGTGGGCCGACGCTTCCCTGTGTCTGAATCGCCCTTTTGATTTCTTCAGGAATATTGAACCATTTTTCAACGCCTTGCTGCAATCCCGATTGCAGATACCGGCGCGCGCGGGGCCTGTCTTCAGGCTTTCCTCTTTGATGCAGCGCGAGGCCTTTGAACCATAGTGCGATTGCGTCATTGGGATCATGGGCGAGCGCGGTGTCAGTCATTGCCATTACTACTGAGTATTGATTCTGCAGCAGGCTCCAGGAAAGGAAAGGGTAAGCAAGATCAAATCGTGCAGGCTCAACGTCCAAGTAAAGGCGTGCCAGACCCTCCCAGTCTTCGAGATATTCGGACATCCCACCCCTGTACTGGGCGAATGCGGGGTTGTAAGCGAGTTGTGAACGGAAAAGCAGCCCCGCTCGCAATAACGTCGGGGATAGGCCGCTCAGCCCTCGTGCTGTGGCCGTGCAGGCATAAAACTTTATCTTTTTGATGTCGGCCGGGTTTACGGCTCGGTTATTGCGGGGCGCGGCAACAAGATTAAAAGCCTTGATGAACTCCAGCGATAGTCCACTGTCACCGCGCCAGGATTCGTTGGGAAAGGTATCGCAAAGAACGGAAGCGCCTGGTGTTGTTCCGGTCTTTTCAAGGGCCGCCAAAGTGCTGGTGGTATGGTGAAAACCCCAGGAATAAGTAGCGAGTAGAATGACTATGGATATCTGAATCGCAGTAGCCATGATCAGCGCGGCGGGAATAGCGATCGGGGATATTGTGTCGGGGGCGTGTGAACGCGGCGACCCGGTTAGCATCGCGATGGCCATCGCAGTGAAGGGGATTGTGCCCGGCATTTGAAACCATAGGGAAGCGATGCCGACATATCCGCACGCATAAGCGGCGGCAACCGGCAGGTTGTTTCGGCCGCTGATCAGAGGAACCATGGCAAAGAATGCCACGACGCCGATTGCCGCCGGCACACCGCCCGATAACAGGGCTTCGAGCACCAGGTTGTGGCTATGGAAGATATCACGCCAGGTGGCATCCCAGCTTTGATCCCAAATCGTCGCTGTGGTTCCTGCAAGCGATTCCGCGAATAGCAGCTCTGTGTGCCCCCAGCCGTTTCCGGTCAGAAGGGACATCGGGTGATCCGCGAGGTAGTCGACAAGTATATCGAAGATCAGTGCTCTTGATGTCATCGACGCCATCAGGTCGAGGCCGCCGAACCACTTGATCAGAAAGGGTGCCGTAATTGCCGTAAGCACGACTATTGCCGCGGCGACGTAGCGCGTGAGCGTGACACGCTCTTTGTTCCCGTGGCGCAGGGCGAAATGCGCCGCGGCGAAAAGTGGGAGACTTATAAGGGCCGCCATTGCAATAGCAGAGGCATTCTTTGAAATCATCAGGGCCGGCAGACCCGCCAGAAGGGCGAGTGCAATCCGACTCGTCGGTTTTTCAATGCGGCCTCGAAGCGCCTCCGGGACGCAGACAGCGGCGGCAATGCCGAGAAAGGCAAGATGGTCATTGAACCAAAGCCCGCGGGTTGCAGGAAACAGTGCCAATAAGGGAAGGGCTATTGCCGCGAACAAAATGGAGAAACCGATTGTTTCGATATGTCGGGGAGACAGTCTCACCAATCGGATGCCGGCAATAAACACTGCCATGTCGAGCCACAGCAGAGCGCCATCCGCTATCTGCGGTGCGCCTGTAATGGAAAGCAGGGGATATCTGCTGACCGGTGCAACGGCAATGCTCCACAGGGATATGCCTGTTGCCAACAGAACCACGGGATGCCGGATGCAGGGCGTTACGATGTCCTTGGCGGTGAAAAAGGCCCAGAACAATCCGAAGGAGCAGATAGCCGCGCTTGTATGCAGTAGAATGATTGTCGGTTCGACTTTTGGCCAAACGCCTGCGAGCAATGACTGGTGCGCGGCAAATGGCGATGCCAGTGCCGTCACCAGCCCGATTGAGACAATCCATGCTGCGAGGTTCAACCCGGATCTGCTGGAAAACCCGGTATCGGGTTGAGCCACTGTTGCTGGCCGTTTCTGAACTCTCGCTGACTTCATTGCTGCTTACGCTCGAAAACTGGCACTGCACCGTCGCAACAGACAGGTTTCGCATGTCTGTGGGAAGCCAAAAATCAAAACCGCGGAACAGGTTCGGTTTAAAGGAACCGCAGGTCTTGGATTAGAATTAAAGTAGCGCGCACAGAATACCATATGCCTGTGTTGCGACAAAATTTTCCGGACGATACTGCGGCGCTACTTTATGCTGCTTTCAAAGTACAATCAGTGAAGACATTTTGACGGACAAGAGAAAACGCCGTGGCCATCAAGATATGAGCGAATTGCCAGCCACCAGTATTGACGGCCCCGGCGCCGGGTCAAATAAACCTTCATCAGCACCTGGAATGACTTCGGTTGTCATCGTGAATTTCAATGCCGGGGCGTATCTTGTCGAGGCCGTGAAAAGCGTCCTTGAGCAAGGGGGGCCTGTTGAAGCAATCGTCGTCGACAACCGGTCGACCGACGACAGTATTGAAATGCTCCTTTCAGCCGTTTCGGATTCTCGTCTGACCGTTATTCGCAATGAAAAGAATTTCGGATTCGCCCATGCCTGCAATGTTGGTATTGCCGAAGCCAGGGGGGAAGCCTTTTTAATGCTGAATCCCGACTGCCGCCTTGAACCGGAGGCGTTGGGGCAATTGCAGACGGTCCTTTTTTCAGACGATCAATTCGGCATGGTCGGGCCACTGCTGGTCAATCCGGACGGGACCGAACAGCGCGGTGGCAGGCGGGACATTCCGAATCCCTGGCAGATATTTTGTATGACCTTGCAATTCCACCGCCTGATGCCAAACCATCCGCGTTTCAGAAGTATTAACCTGCATGACCAGCCAATACCGGATAGCCCCATCCATGTGCAGGCGATATCCGGTGCTTGCATGCTGGTAAAGCGGACCGCTGTTGAGAAGGTCGGAACGCTGGATCGCGACTATTTTATGCATTTCGAGGATCTGGACTGGTGTTTGCGTTTCACCCAGGCCGGCTACGAAATTGTTTTTGTTCCGGATGCTGTGGTTGAACATACACAAGGTGTTTGCAGCCGTGGCCGGGCGCGTCGGGTTGCGTATCATAAACACCGCTCACTTCTGGTTTTCCTCAGCAAGCATTTCACAAAATTCTATCCATCTATCTTCATGGCACTTGTCTCCAGCGCGGTGACGGTTCGTTTTATTGCCGTCGCGGCATTGTCGCTATTTGTATCGCGGCCGGTCATTCGTGACCCCTGGGATCATCCCGCAAACCGGACCACCGCCAGCGCGGCTGAAGAGAAAGCGATTGAGCCGACCGTGCGGAACAACGTGAAATGAATTCACAAGCGGGCGCGTTCCCGGCAGCCCGGCGACTCGCCAGGATTGCCTTCGTCGCGGTAGCGGCCAAATACCGCCTGGATAGCGGGCGGGGCCTGCTGTCATTCCTGGTGGCGGTATTCGATCCGTATCTTTATGCGCTGACGGTCTATTTTGTTCTGGTCTCTGTGTTCAAGCTGGAAGGTATCGAGCGTCTTCATGTTCTTCTGATCGGGTTCATGGCGTTTCGCTGGGGAATTTCGTCGCTTCTTGCCGCTGCAAACCTGACTGGAATTATGCGGCGGATGGCGGAACATTCTCGCTTGCCATTGTGTTCAGCCGTTGTTGCCGTCACCGCCCCGCCGGCTTTCGTCTTTCTGGTTTCGCTGGCCAGTGCATTCGTGTTCCTGCTGGTGGTCGATTCGCCAGAACAGTCTTTCGCGACGGTAGGGTGGTTGTCGTTTGTCATTGCCATACAAGCGGTGTGGATCGTTGCGCTCATTCTCCTTCTGGCGTTTCTGCAGAAGCGTCGTCTTCTTCACAGTGATGTGCCTGTCGTTGTCGTGGCGAGCCTGTTCTGGATACTGTCTCCGGTCATGTACATGTTTCGGGATATTCCGGCGGGCGCCAGCAAGCTTCTGACCAGCTACAACCCCGTTTCCCATCTTCTGGCCGCCTATCACAACGCATATTGGTACGGTCAGGACGTCAGCCTCGAAGTCCTCCCTGTTGTGACGGCATTTGGCATCGGTCTTATCTGGATTTTGGGGCGCTTTGCTTTCCGGATGGGGCGCAACGTCTTCCCCGGTACGCCGGTATTGCCGGGACAAGGGGGGCTGAAACTTGTCTATGACCCGGTCCAGGATTCCGGCTTGCCCCGGGAAATCGAGCGGGATCACGGCCCGACTTGTTTCGTGCCCTGGCGCGCGCGGTTCAAGGATTTGCGTGGGCGTGACCTTGCGAGACTTCTGATTGCGAACTGGCATGATTTATCGGCGGAGCGGGATGCTGCTCTGGAACAAATTGTGCGGACAAGCAATGCGGGCAGATTGTTCGACGACTTCCTGGCAATCTACCCGGATCAGGTGCTGGACCAACTCGCTTTTGCCGTGGCCATCCACTCTCCGAGAGCCGCAATTACGATCGATGGGATGCTCGATACGGCATCACCAGCAACGCTGGCGGTCGCGTGGCAGCGCTTGTCTGATGCTGTCGGGAAAGGACGGTCTGTAACAATCATTTGCCACCGTCCTCTCCTGCCGCCCGATGGAATGCATGGCGCGTTTGAAATATGGGGCAGGGGAGAGGGCCGCCGAGAGGGAACGCTTGGTCCCGAACTCGCACAGGTCTATGCAGAAATCGATAGGCGTGAATCCCTTGAGGGGCGAGCAGGTGAAGGTATGGTGGGAGAGTCCCAGCCACAACTGCCCCTCGAATCGCGCGTATTGGTTTCAGGCGGCAGCAGCCAGATTGGGCAATGTATTATACGGCGCCTGGATGCGGCGGGCATTGCGGCCTTTGCTATTGGCAGGAAACAGCCTGCGGGCGTGCCGGCAGACCGTTTCATTGAAAAGGACCTTGCCGGTTCTGGTCTGATCGTCACGGCGCACCCGGACGCGATGGTGCATATCGCTGCGCTCTGGTTGCTGCCGCCGCATCTGGAAGCATTGTACGCCTGCGGTATCCGGCGCCTTGTCTGCTTCAGCACGACGTCCATTTTTATCAAACATGAATCATCCGATGCCTGGGAGCGCGACCTGGTCGCCCGCACAGTGGCGGCGGAGGAGGCGGTATCGGCTCGTTGTGCTGCCCTTGGCATTGCCTGCACGATTCTGCGACCGACCCTCGTGTACGGTCTTGGCGTGGACCGTAATATCAGCCGGGCCGCGAATTTCATCCGTAAGTTCCGGTGTTATCCGTTGGCGGGCGGCGCGATGGGCTTGCGTCAGCCGGTGCATGCCGACGATCTCGCGGCGGTTGCCCTGACGGCGCTGGTTTCCCCGATTGCTGACGGCAAGCGATACGATGTCGGTGGCGGCGAGCGACTTGCCTATCGGGAAATGATCGGCCGGATTTTTGATGTGTTGGGAATGCCGCGCCGGTTTGTCCCGATTCCGCTTCTCGGGCTATTCGCGGCGACCGCTGGCTTTGTACTGCGGCGGCCGGAATTGACAGGCGATATGGTCGCACGAATGCGACGCGACCTTATATGCGATAATGGGCCGGCGATGCGGGATCTCGGTTATGCTCCCCGCGCGTTCCTTTCCGCTGGCGAGAAGGACATTCGTCCGAAACCGACGAGTGGCATTGACACTCTTGAAAAGGCATAAGAGATTAGAACAATGACAAATAAAGTCGCTTTGATTACCGGTGTGACAGGACAGGACGGCGCGTCTCTCGCGGAGTTACTGCTCGCCAAAGGGTATATCGTTCACGGAATCAAGCGGCGTTCGTCGTCGTTCAATTCCGAACGCGTTGAGCACCTGTATGAGGATCCGCATGAATCCGATGTGCGGTTCTTCCTGCATTACGGCGACATGACGGACGCGACTAATCTTATCCGGATAATGCAACAGGTGCAGCCGGATGAAGTGTATAATCTTGCGGCGCAAAGCCATGTGCAAGTGAGCTTCGAGACTCCAGAATATACGGCCAATTCCGATGGCCTCGGCCCGTTACGGCTGCTGGAAGCGATCCGGATACTCGAAATGGGCGACAAGGTCAGGTTCTATCAGGCGTCCACATCGGAACTATTCGGGAATGCGCCGGCGCCACAGAGCGAGGCGACACCCTTTCAGCCACGCAGCCCTTATGGTGCCGCTAAACTGTATGCCTACTGGATAACCGTGAATTACCGCGAAGCATATGGCTTCCATGCCTCGAATGGCATTCTGTTCAATCACGAAGGTCCTGTGCGGGGCGAAACCTTTGTTACGCGCAAGATCACGCGCGCCGTGGCGGCAATCGAAGCGGGATTTCAGGAAAAACTCTTTCTGGGCAACATGAATGCCCGGCGGGATTGGGGGCATGCTCGCGATTACGTTGAAGGTATGTGGCGGATGCTGCAGCAGGACAAGCCGGACGATTATGTTCTGGCGACGGGCGAGTCGCGCACGGTACGGGAGTTCGTCGAAGCGGCTTTCGGGCAGATCGGCGTGACCCTGAAATGGCAGGGAAGGGACGTTGAGGAAACCGGAATCGATGCGGCGACAGGCGCTGTCCGCGTGCAGATCGACCCGCGATATTTCCGGCCGACCGAAGTCGATTGCCTGATTGGCGACCCGGCCAAGGCTGCCCGTGTGCTCGGGTGGCGTGCCACAACCGGTTTCGAAGAGCTGGTTGCGGATATGGTAAAGGCTGATCGCGCCGCCTTTGCGACGGGACAAATACAGAGCCGCAATTCCGCATGATTGATCCGGCGGCATTTTTCAAATCAGAATTTGATGAACATGAGGCTGTGGTTGCTGCCACGCGAGAAGCGCTGGCGGAACCCTTCGAGCGGACGCTTGAGGTCTGGACGCGCGCGATCGAGGGTGGCAACAAAATCGTGTTTTTTGGCAATGGCGGCAGTGCCAGCGATGCGCAGCACCTCGCGACCGAGCTAACGGTACGCTACAAGGAAAACCGGCCACCGATCGCGGCGATTGCCCTTACAACCGATACCTCGGCGCTGACGGCGATCGGCAATGATCTTGGCTTCGAACAGCTGTTCGCCCGCCAGATCTCTGCGCTATGTCGCCCGGGTGATGTCGCGGTGGCTATTTCCACATCCGGAACAAGCCCGAATATCATAGCCGCCCTCAATGAAGCCCGTCGGATGGGCGTGGCCGCGACCGCGTTTGGCGGCAAGGACGGGGGCGATATGGTTGGGTTGGCGGATCCCATTCTGATCGTGCCGTCGAACACCACGGCGCGCATCCAGGAAATGCACATTACCCTGGGTCAGATGCTTTGCGGCGCGCTGGAACTGCGTCTCGGACTGGTGCCCGAATAAAGCCTACTTGTATGGTGGCGCCGTGTGTCCGGCCGGCGAATTGGTAAATATTTCGAAGCCATCCGCCGTCACGCCCAGCGTATGCTCAAACTGCGCGGATAATGACCGGTCCTTGGTGACGGCGGTCCAGCCATCCTGCAGAATTTTCACATCGTATCGCCCGGCATTGATCATCGGTTCAATGGTGAAGATCATGCCTTCTTCCAGTCGCATGCCGGTGCCCGGCGTGCCGTAATGCACGACGCTGGGCGGGGAGTGGAAGACGCGGCCGGTGCCATGGCCGCAGAAGTCACGCACCACGGAAAAGCGGTTCGCTTCTGCGTGCTGCTGAATGACATGGCCGATATCGCCAAGCGTGGCGCCCGGGCGGACGACCTCGATACCCATCATCAGGCATTCATAGGTGACCTGAACCAGTTTGCGTGCTTTCAGGTTGACCTTGTCACCGATCAGGAACATGCGGCTGGTATCGCCGTGCCAGCCATCCAGCAAAACAGTGATGTCCAGATTGACGATATCGCCTTCGCGCAGTTTCTTTTCATCGTCGGGAATGCCGTGGCAGACGACATGGTTGATACTGGTACATATCGAACGGGGAAAGCCGCGATAATTAAGCGGTGCCGAGGTGGCGCCATGTTCGAGCGTGTATTCGTGGCAAAGTTTGTCCAGTTCGCCGGTCGTGACGCCGGGGACGACAAATGGCGTGATGTAGTCAATCACTTCCGCGCCCAGCTTTCCCGCTTTCCGCATTGCCTCGAAACCATCGGGGCCGTGAATGGTGACACCGGAATAGTCTCGCGCGCTTATTATCTGATCGTGGGCTTCATTCATCGCCTGTCTTCTTTCCCGGGTCGCGTTGCGGTACCCCGTTTATCCTCTCGTCACAGGAAGGGGTGACGCCAGTTCGATTCCCTTGGTCGTGATATCACAATCGTAGCAGATTGCCTCAACCCCGCTTTCCATCGCGGATTTCAAGGCGCCTGAATAGGCCGGGTCGATATCTGCTGCAACCCTGAAATGATCACAATCGCCTCTGAAAACAAGATACAGCATGACGGCGCGCTTGCCGGCGGCGACCATGCCGGTCAACTCCACCAGGTGTTTGGCACCGCGTTTTGTGACAGAGTCGGGAAATTCTGCGGCGGTAGGGTGCAGGCCTTCCGGCCGGTGAAGGGTCACGCATTTTATTTCCACATAACAATCTTCTAGGGAGTCATCTTCAAGAAGAACATCAATGCGGCTGTTTTCACCGTAGCGAACCTCGCGCCGCAATCGATCATATCCGGTGAGTTCGGGGATCTGGCCGGCGGAAATGGCGTCTGCGGCGATGCCGTTGGGGTGTGCCGTGTTGATGCAGACAAGGGTTCCGTCCGCCTGCACGAGTTCCCAGCGCCAGTCGAGTTTCGCCTTGGGATTGGTGTTGGGGGACAGCCAGACCGTCGATCCGGGCTCCTGCAGGCCCATCATCGATCCGGGATTGGCACAATGGGCAATGATGGTTTCCCCGGTGTCGAGTTCGATATCCGACAGGAACCGTTTGTAACGGCGGATCAGCGTGCCGCGTCGCAGGGAGGAGGGAAATTGCATTGGCGGCAATCTATGGTCTGTCGCGGGGACACGCAACAATATGGGCAAGGAAGATCACCTGCATTGACCCCGGCCCGAATCGGAGTAAGTTCCGGGATATCCGATAGTATTCGCCTCTGTGAGGATCCGCGATGGCTGAAGAAAGTACGGAACAGGGCGTTGAGGCCCGTGAAGGGGCGATCAACGACGTTGATGTCGAGATTTATGCCGTGCTGGGGCAGTCGACCATGCTTGTCAGCCAGCTTCTGAAGATTGGTCGTGGCGCGATTATCGAGCTGGACCAGCGGACATCGGATCCGGTCGAAATCCAGGTCAACCAGAAAGCAATCGCTTATGGCGAAATCGTGACTCTGGACGACAAGCTCGGCATTACGATTACCGAGGTCATCAAAAAACAAAATTTCTGATCCGGGTTTGCCGATCAGGTCCGGAAGGCGCATTGCCAGATTGGCTGTGGCAGGGCAAATTTGTCACTTCATGAAACGCAGTGTGGATGGCGATGAGCAGCGAAACGATTGTTCGGGCGGCAATGGTGATCATCGGCAACGAGATTCTCTCGGGCCGGACCCAGGATATCAATCTGCAATACCTGGCCAAGGGTCTGAACGAGGTCGGTATTCGCCTGTCCGAGGTCCGCGTGGTGCCGGATACCGAAGCGGCCATTGTCGGCGCGGTCAACGCGCTGCGGGCCGCGTATGATTATGTCTTTACGACAGGCGGTATCGGTCCGACCCATGACGACATAACAGCCGAATGCGTGGCGAAGGCCTTCGGCCGGCCGCTGATCCGGAATCCTGAAGCCGCGGCGCTGCTTGAAGCACATTACGCGCGGACGGGGCGCGAATTGAACGAATCGCGGCTGCGCATGGCCAATACCCCGGAAGGGGCCTCGCTGATCACCAACCCTGTATCCACGGCCCCGGGGTTCCAGGTTGAAAATGTATACGTCATGGCGGGGGTGCCCGTGGTCATGCAGGCGATGCTGGACGGGCTGAAGGCGACGTTGCAGGGCGGTTCGACCATGTTGTCCCGGACGGTGGGCGGCGAAGTGGGGGAGGGGATCATTGCCCAGGCGCTGGGCACGCTGCAGACGAAATATCCGGCCATTGATATCGGCAGTTATCCCTTTTACCGCCCCGGCGGTATCACCGGTACCAATATCGTCATGCGGCATACCGATGCGGCGCTGTTGCAGCAGGCGATTACGGAGGCAGCGGACCTGATCCGCGCGCATGGCGGTGATCCGGTCTATCCGGAAGAAACTTAGTCTGTTTCGGCGGTATCGATACTTGCGCCCCGGCGGTTCAATCGGTACCGTCCGCGCCGGATTGCGGGCGTGGCGGAATTGGTAGACGCAGCAGACTTAAAATCTGCTATCCGAAAGGGTGTGTGGGTTCAAGTCCCGCCGCCCGCACCAACTATTTCAATGGGTTATATGAGTCTCGGAAATGGCTCTCTCTGAGCCATGAATTCGAGGTAAGCAATAGGTAAGCACGCGGAGCGATTTCGCCGGACGCAGGGTGTTGGCAAGGTGGCCATCGCCGGCGCATGCTGCCAAGCGCGCGGCATCGGCGTATCTGGTGTCGCCGTGATCGCTAATCAGCGACGAGCTTTGGTGCGAACCGGAGCCTGTGAAGCGCCGCTTACCAACCCCAGCTATAGGTGAGTCCGACAAGCGCTGAAAATTGTCCTGCGTCGCCATCCTGATCCACGATGGGGCTGTCGGCTGCGTCGCCGAGCAGTCGGGTATACCCAACTTGGCCGAGGAGGCCGATATTGTCGTCCCAACGGTGCCGAACCTTGGCGCTTACACCGACATCCTTGACCCCGGAAGAGGCATCGAATGCAGCGAAGCCGCGCCGGGATGCGGCTGCCTGGGCGGCTGAGATGCCAAAGATCGTCCCCATATAGTCGTCGTCGGCCCAGGTCAGATTGGTGCCGAGTGTCAGCATCGTGCGCGGCACCCCAAGCTTGAAGGAATAATGCAGTTCCGCATTGACCGTGGTGCCTTCGCGGTCGCCCGTCACATCGCGGTTCACGGCGAGGGCGACACCGAAATCCTGATATTGATAGTCTGCCGCCAGGCTGACCATCATGCCGCCATCGATATCGCCAAGCCCTTGCAGGGCGTCGTTATCATCCTGTTCCCGCCCGCCGCCATAGCGGACGGCGGTCGAAAGGGTCAGAAAATCCTTCGGTGTCGGTCCGTTTAATTTGAAGAAGTTCACTTTAATGCCGGGGCCGCCAAGCGTGCCGATCGAAACCTTGTCGCGCCAGGAGAGATCGATCAGCGGCAACGGTATCGCTTCGTAATCGTCCGAGCCCTCGTAATCCGGCGCGATCATGGCGCCAACGCCAAGCGTCAATCGCCAGTCATTGTCTTTGAGGTTCGGTTTCGTTGCCTCTTCGGACAATGCACTGCCTGCCATGAAGCAGATGGCGATAGCGACGCTGATGGGAAGAAAGGGGCGGGGCAAAGAAACTGTCACACCGGTGCGTTGCGCGGACATTGCTTGGGAATTCATCGCATGTTCCAGTCGGTAAACGGGGCACTGTGATCCTGCGAGTGATGTATACCTCCCTTGTGAGGAAGCAAGCCAATTGCGGAGAAGAATGCCGCAAGACGGATAGGCAAATTGTCGCGTTCAGCAATGTTACAGGATGCGAAGCTGCCAGGTACGCATACCGGTACGTCTGCATCCAACCCGCCAGGCGTGGCCGAAAACCTCCATTAGTATTTGTAAATAAAAACGGCTCGCCCGGTACGGGAGGGCGGGGCGGCGCGCATAGCGGTTGCCGATCATAGTTTGTTTTCGGATAAATATAACCCAGCCTGCTGGCGTTATCGCGGCTTACCGACAGAAGGCCTTCGAGAAACGAAATTTCAGCCATGGGCAGGCTGTGTCGGCGGCGGCTGAATATTCTCTTAAACCCCTTTAAAGTTGCGACTTTTTCGCTGTGCCGGGGCTGCCATTTGTCAAGGGCTTTGCCGGTTGACAAAGTGTCGCGGGGTACCTAGCATCGCCTCTAATAACCGCTGATAAGAAGCGGATAAACAAGTTAGAACAGGGAATAATTTTGGCTGCGCTTTTACAGATCAGTGACCTGCAAACTGAATTTGAAACCTCAGCAGGAACAGTGAAGGCCGTCGACGGTATTACGTATAGCGTCGAAGAAGGTGAAACTGTTGCTATCGTAGGTGAGTCCGGTTGCGGCAAATCCGTGAGCGCTCTTTCGGTGCTCCGTCTCATCCCCGATCCTCCCGGCAAGATCGTCGGCGGCAGTATCCGCTTCATGGGCAAAGAACTCCTTTCCATGAGCGACGACGAGATTCGGGAAATACGCGGCAACCATATCGGCATGGTTTTCCAGGAACCGATGACGTCGCTTAATCCGGTATTGACCATCGGCCGGCAGCTCACCGAAACGGTGGAGCATCATATCGGTCTTGAGCATGAGAAGGCGATGGACCGGGCACGCGAATTGCTGCGGCTTGTCGGTATCTCGGATGCGGATCGGCGCCTTGAGCAATACCCGCATCATCTGTCGGGCGGCATGCGGCAGCGGGTCATGATCGCGATGGCGCTGGCCTGTGAGCCGAAACTGATCATCGCGGACGAGCCGACAACGGCGCTTGATGTCACGATCCAGGCCCAGATTCTTGAGCTTATGAAGGAATTGACGCAGCGCCTTGGCGTCGCGCTTGTGATTATCACGCATAACCTCGGCGTTGTGGCGCGTTATGCCAATCGTGTGAATGTCATGTATGCGGGCAAGATCATCGAGCGGGGCACCGCGGCGGAAATTTATCACAATCCCCGCCACCCCTACACGCTGGGTCTGCTGCGTTCGGTTCCCCGACTGGATCAACCGCGCGGGTCGCGGCTTATTCCGATTGATGGCCAGCCGCCCGATTTGACGCAGCTGGATGGCGGATGTGCATTCCGGCCACGCTGCACCTTCGCTGTGGATCGTTGCGCCCGTGAAATTCCCCCGCTTGAAGATGTCGGCGAAGGGCATCTGACTGCGTGCTGGGAGCAGGAGACGGTAGGAAAATTCATGAGTAAGGCATCATGAGTGCGTTAGAGTCGGAAACGGCCGATACCGAAACCGGGTTGGGTGATACGCTGCTGCAGGTCAAAAGCCTGAAGAAGTATTTCCCGATCACCGAGGGTATCTTCGTCAAAAAGGCCGTCGCCAATGTAAAGGCAGTCGATGGTGTCAGTTTTGACATTCGCCGTGGCGAAACGCTGGGACTCGTTGGCGAGTCCGGCTGTGGCAAGTCCACGACGGGGCGGTGCATTCTGCAGCTTGATCCCGTCACCGAAGGGCAGATCATTTTCGACGGTGTCGACCTTGCGACGGTTGATCGAAATGCCCTGAACAAAGTGCGCGAACGCGTCCAGGTGATTTTTCAGGACCCGTTCTCGTCGCTCAACCCGCGTATGAAGGTTGGCGATATTATTGCCGAACCGATGCATGTGCACGGGCTGGAGCCCGACAAGGGCAAGCGTGAAGCGCGTGTCGCCGAGCTTTTGAGCGTCTGCGGGCTCAATCCGCGCATGGCGGATCGTTATCCGCATGAAATGAGTGGCGGACAGCGGCAGCGCGTCGGGATTGCACGGGCGCTGTCCATGCGGCCGGAACTGATCGTTTGCGACGAGGCGGTTTCCGCACTCGATGTGTCGATCCAGGCACAGGTGATCAACCTACTCGAAGATTTGCGCGAGCAGTTCAATCTCACCTATCTGTTTATCGCGCATGATCTCAGCGTCGTGCGTCATCTCTGCCACCGGGTTGCGGTGATGTATCTCGGCAAGATTGTGGAATTGGCGGATTCAGACGAGTTATTCGACAATCCCATGCACCCCTATACGCAGGCGCTGCTTTCGGCGGTTCCGGTTCCCGACCCGACAGTGGAAGCCGGGCGTGAGCATCGCGTCGTAAAGGGTGAAGTGCCGAGCCCGATTGATCCTCCGTCAGGCTGCGTTTTCCATCCGCGCTGCTCGTTGGCAACGGATAGCTGTAGCGTGGATACCCCGGTATTGCGTGAGTTGAAACCGGGGCACTGGGTTGCCTGCAGCGAGGTTTGAGGCCCAATCGAGAATATAAAATAATAAGCTAGGTTATCGTCAGGGAAGCACACACGACCAATTCAGGGAGAAGGAGATGCAAACATGAAACGAATACTAGCGAGTATGATCGCGCTCGGAGCGGGCGCGGCGATAGGACTGGGGGCGGTTGGTGCTTCGGCGCAGACGCCCAAGTCCGGCGGCATTCTCAATTTTGTCGTTCCAAGTAACCCGCCGTCCTATGACGCGCATCAGGAAACGACCTTCGGTGTGATTCATCCGTTGGCACCGGTTTACAGCCTTCTGATCAAGGTGAACCCGGATGATCCGCAGTCGTCGGATTTCATTTGTGATCTGTGCGTTGGCGGGGTGCCGGAACCGACTGAGAACGGAACGGTTTACACGTTCAAGATCCGGACCGGCGTTAAATTCCATGATGGCACGCCGCTTTCATCCGCGGATGTAAAGGCGAGTTGGGATAAGATCATTTTCCCGCCGGCAGGGGTGCCGAGCTCCCGCAAGGCTTTCTATACGATGGTTGATTCCATCGAAGCGCCAGATGCGGAAACCGTTATTTTCAAGCTGAAATATCCGTCACCGGCCTTCAAGCCGGCTCTTGGTGATCCGTTTGCCTGGATCTATTCCAAGAAGGATCTGGATGAGCACGGCTACGGCTGGCACAAGGCGAACATCAATGGATCCGGTCCCTTCATTTTCGTAACCCATGAAGCCGGCTCATCCATCGAAGGCAAGAAGAACCCCAACTACTACGTCGAGGGACGTCCTTATCTGGATGGCTACAAGGCGATTATTGCTCCCAAGATGTCGCTTCGTCTGCAGGCCATTCGTGCCGATCAGGCAGCGATCGAGTTTCGCGGGTTCCCGCCGAAAGCCCGCGACGACCTTGTGAAAGCGCTGGGTGACAAGATTACCGTCCAGGAAAGTAACTGGAACTGTGGCAACATGGTGGTATTCAATACCAAAATGCCGCCGTTCGACGATGCGCGTGTTCGCCGAGCCCTTACCCTGGCAGTCGATCGCTGGGGCGGTTCGGAATACCTGTCAAAAATTGCCATCGTGAAAACGCCGGGTGGCGTGGTCTTCCCGGGGCATGAACTGGCGGCAACCAAAGAAGAACTGGAATCCCTCGCCGGGTTCTGGCCGGACATCAAGGCGTCGCGCGCCGAAGCGAAGCGTCTGCTGAAGGAAGCCGGTCATGAAAATCTCACCTTTGACCTGCACAACCGCGCAGTTGATCAGCCGTACAAGGTTGTTGGTACCTGGCTGATTGATCAGTGGAAGCAGATCGGCGTGAAGGTAACGCAGAAGGCTGTGCCGACGGCGCAGTGGTATGACAAGTACCGGAAGACCCGTGACTATCAGGTCGGCCTGGATGCGGGTTGCCAGTCGGTTGTAAACCCGACCGTGGACGTTTCCAAGGTGCTGTGTGGTTCGACCAATAACTACACGCAGTGCGAAAACAAGGAAGTGCAGGATCTTTACGACAAGATGAACAAAGAAGGTGACAAGGCGAAGGTGCGTAAAATGATGCGCCGCTTCGAGAAAATTGTCATGGACGAAGAAGCCTACGTAGGTCCCGCGCTCTGGTGGTACAAGATCAACCCGCACCGTTCCTATGTTAAGGGCTGGAAGATCGCACCAAGCCACTACCTGAACCAGCAGCTCGACAACGTTTGGCTGGACAAGTAGAGGCGGCACTTTCGATGTAATCCGAAGCGCCCGCCATGCGTCCTGACGGCGCATGGCGGGTCGCCGAGGCCCTTAAACGATTTCGCCTGTGCCAATACGAATGGCCCTTTCGGATCAAGGCTCTGCTGGACAATGTACAAATATATTATCAACCGTATTCTTTTGATGATTCCGACGCTTCTTGGCGCCGCGGTCCTCGTGTTCTTCGTCTTGCGGCTTGCGCCGGGGGATGTCTGTGAAATGCGTATGGCCGGCACGGGATTGTTCGCTGATCCGGAAGCCATCGCGATCTGTCAGGAAAACCTGGGCCTGAACGATTCAAAAATCGTCCAGTTTGGCCGCTTTATCGGAGGCTATTTTACCTTCGATTTGGGGATTTCCATGTGGACCTCCCGGCCGATTACCGAGGAAATCGGCCTCCGGTTCAAGCTATCAATGCAACTGGCGTTAATGGCGACGATTCTTTCCATTATTATTGCTATTCCGCTCGGCACAATTTCTGCCGTAAAGCAGAATACCTGGATCGATTATGTCGTGAGAAGTTTCTCCATTGCCGGAATCGCCATGCCATCATTCTGGCTCGGCATTCTGATCATTCTGGGTCTACTGATTTACACCCAGGCCTGGTTCGGTACACCGTGGATGCCGCCCATCACCTATGTGTCGCCATTTGAGGACCCGCTGGGCAATCTCGCGCAATTGATCTGGCCGGCACTGGCGACGGGGTACCGGTATGCGGCAGTATCGGTCCGTATGACCCGATCGGCCTTGCTGGAAGTGTTGCGCGAGGACTATGTCCGCACGGCGCGGGCCAAGGGGCTGCTCGAAAAGGTAATCATCAATCGTCATGCCCTGAAGAACGCGCTTTTGCCGGTCGTGACCGTCATCGGCATGGAGTTCGCGTTCCTGATGGGGGGGCTCGTTGTCACGGAGCAGGTCTTCAACCTGAACGGGCTGGGTAAACTGTTCGTCGAAGCCGTCCTGAACCATGATTACAACATGACACAGCAACTGGTGATGCTGGTCGCGTTGATATTCATTCTCACCAACTTTTTCGTGGATCTTCTATATGCCTGGCTTGATCCCCGAATTCGTTACGCCTGAGGTGCCTTGATATGGCCGTGATAACCAGTGACGACAGCAATCTAGAAGAAAGTCAGTTCAGTAAACAACTGAAGGCTTTTGGTGGTTTTTGTCGCAATCAACCGCTCGGCGCTGCTGGCGCCTTGATCGTTATTGTGATGATCCTGGCAGCAATTTTTGCCGATTTCATTACTGTCTACGATCCCGAACAGATCAGCTTTGAAGCGATGCTCGTGGCGCCAGGTCTGGAGCATCCGCTCGGTACAGACAATTACGGCCGGGATATTCTGACCCGGGTAATTTATGGGGCGCGGACCGCACTTGTTGTCGGCTTTGTCGCCGCATTCATTGGCTCGTTTGCCGGGTTGGTCCTCGGGGTTGCCAGCGCTTATTTCGGCGGTACGTTTGATCTTGTGTTTCAGCGGATCATGGATGTTTTCCTCGCATTTCCGCTGATTATCCTGGCGCTGGCAGTGGTTGCCGTTATGGGGACGGGGACTGAAAATGTCATTGTCGCTATTACGATACCGTTCATACCGCAATGCGCCCGCGTGGTGCGCTCGAACGCATTGGCAATTCGCGAAATACCCTATGTCGATGCGGCACGCGCCTGCGGGTTTTCTGATACACGGATTATCTTGCGCCACATGGTGCCCAATGTGATGGCGCCTTTCCTGATCATGCTCACCGCTTTTGTCGGGCAGGCGATCCTGCTTGAGGCATCGCTGTCCTATCTTGGTCTGGGCGTGCAGGAGCCGACGGCTGCATGGGGCCTGATGCTCCAGGGTGGTGCGGAAGAATATGCGGAAAGCGCGCCTTGGGTTGCTGTTTTCCCGGGGCTGGCAATTACGCTGGCCGTGTTCGCCTTCAACCTGTTTGGCGACGCCTTGCGCGACGTGCTGGATCCCCGCTTGCGGTCCCGCTAAACCAATCAGATTATCGATTGATCAGGCCACCGCGCAGTACAGCGCGGTGGCCTTTTTTATGCACACCCGATTGCGTTGCTGTCTTTGGCTTGTGTTGGTTATGGCTGATGAAGAACCGGAATGTTGGATAATAATAAAATTATATATAAAATAATGACAACTTTTTTATTAAATAAAACTCTCTTATAGATGAATTATACTAAATAAAAAAATATTGACCTGAAGTACTCATTGCACGATCACTATCTTTCGTAACGCGACTTCTGGGGCAACAAACGGGCGCTCCATGTTGTGACCGGGCTATCGGCAGCGTCTTGATGACGATGGCCTTATCGAAGCGGCATGCGACGACGAGGAGAAGACGATGTTGGTGATGGCAGTGACCTCCCGCAAGGGAGGATCCGGAAAGACGACACTCGCAGGTCATATCGCCGTGCAGGCGGAGCGCGCCGGTTTCGGTCCTATTGCACTGGTCGATACGGACCCGCAGGGCAGCCTTTCGGACTGGTGGAATGAAAGAAAGGCTGAAACGCCGGTCTTCGCCCGGACGATTATCGCGCAGCTTCCCAATGACATTGAGCGGATGAAACGTCTTGGTATCCGATTGCTGGTCGTGGATACGCCGCCGGCGATTACACTGACGATTGCGCATGTGATCAAGGTGGCGGATCTGGTGGTGATTCCGACCCGCCCAAGCCCACATGATTTGCGCGCGGCGGGCGCGACCATTGAGCTGGCGGAACGTATGGGTAAGCCGATGGTGTTTGTCATCAACGGTGCCACGCCGCGGGCACGGATTACATCAGAAGCGGTGATCGCCCTGTCACAGCATGGAACGCTGGCGCCTTCCATTATTCATCAGCGTACCGATTTTGCGTCAAGTATGATCGACGGTCGCACTGTTATGGAGCTACCGCGGAAGTCCCGCTCGGCAGAGGAAATAGAACGTTTGTGGATGTACCTTAGCCATCGGCTGGAGCGGCAGGATGTGGCTCCGGCCAGTGAAACCGTACACAGGATTCCATCGCCGTTACCGGCATACGGAATACAGTCGCTCATCGGGGAACCGCGAGTCATTGAGGGAGGCGTTCAATGAGCGGATTTCATTCGTCGGCCCCGCTGACGGGGGCCTTGCTTGCCAGTAAAGGCGCGGCAGCCCCCAGTCGAACCGTTTCCAGTCTCCTGGACGGGTTCGATGATGAGGCGCTCGTGGCCGCAAACCCGGCACCGGATACAGAGCACCGGGGCGAGGCGCCATCCACCATGGAAAAGGCGTTCACACCGGCCAACAGTCCCGAGAATTCGGTACCTCGCAATCGCAGCGAGGCGGCGGCAGCGCCGTCCGTTTCGAAGGGCAGAATCAAGCTCTCCCTTCGCCTGGAGGAAGAGCAGCATCTGCGCCTGAAGCTTGCGGCAGCGCATTTGCGACAGAGTAGCCAGGCGATCCTTCTGGCAGCGCTGGATGATTATCTGAGCCGGTTCGCGTCGGATATTCGGGGTGGTGATTGTTCCTGTCTGATGCCCGAGAACCAACCTGCTGACACCTCACATTTGCACTATGGCGAACCTCATGGATCCGCAGACTGACGTGCCGATGAAAAAGGGCGGTCCCAGCGCCGCCGATGTTGCGTCCCTGGCCAGTGTTGGCGTGGGGCGTCCGCCGGGATCCGTTGGACAAAAAGAGGGTGATATCACAGCCGATCTGGCGGCGATGCCGGCGGCACCGGAAGTACTGTCAAATTATGACGGTATAGCGCCTGAACCGGTGATGGAAATGCGCGATGTTACGCCATCGATCGGCGTTGATATCGTATCGTGGTGGCGGGGGCTCAAATCGTCGAAAACGATGCCGTCGCGGGAATGCCTGCGGGCATCGGATGTCGCATCGGTATGGCCGAACCTCATCCTGTTCCGTCGGGGGGAAACGCCCGGCCAGTTGTTGCCGGACACCGCATTTGCGACGGCGCTCCGCGCCAATGGCACAGGAAATAATACCGGCTTGCCCGGCGGGCCTGAAATTACCGCCATGTTGTCGCAATGGATGATCCGGGTAGCCAATAAATCACTGGCTTCTGCGATTCCCGTGCGCGAAGAATCAGGGTTCGAGACGGCTGCGGGGCATGTGACATATCGGATCGACGCCCTGCCATTTGGTGTGGGCGCCCGTGCCGACTACATCCTGTGTCAGGTTCAGCCGCGTTGAACTGCGATCGCGGTCTAGATGAACAGTCTTTTGGTATCCATCCCGCTATAGAGATCGGCAACGAATTCGGCATATCCATTGTACAGCCGGGTTGGGACACGCTCATCCATGCCGAGCACGCGTTCTGTTGCCTGGCTCCATCTCGGGTGAGAGACTTCCGGATTTACATTGGCCCAGAAGCCGTATTCACGGGACTGGATAGCCTCCCAGAAAGTGACAGGGCGTTTGTCGGTAAATTCGATATGGACAATGCCCTTGGATGATTTGAACCCGTATTTCCACGGCAGGGTCAGCCGCAGCGGCGTTCCGTTCTGTTTCGGCAATGGCTTGCCATAGGCGCCGGTAGCAATATAGGCGAGTTCGTTGGTCGCTTCCTCAATCGTCAGCCCTTCGGTATAGGGCCAGGGATACCAGGATGATTTCTGACCGGGCGCGACATCCTTGTTTTCAAAGCTGCGGAATGTCAGGTAGCGGGCTGAGGAAAGGGGCTTCGCAAAATCGACGAGAGCCTTGAGGGGGAAGCCGCTCCACGGGACATCCATGGACCAGGCTTCGACACAGCGGTGACGGTACAGTCGCTCGTCCAGGGGCATCTTTTGCAGTAAATCATCGATGCCGATTTCAATTGGCGTTTCCACCATGCCGTCGAGTTTGAGCGTCCAGGGGCGGAGTGGCAGTGCCTGCGCCTTGTCCCATATGGATTTGGAAGACCCGAACTCATAATAGTTGTTATAGGTTGTGACGAGACGCTCCGAGGTGATGGGCCGGTCCAGCGTGTAACGCAGATTACGTTCGACCGGATACAGCGGGGCGCTGGGGTCTGGTTCCGGGGGCTTGCGTGTAACAATCGCCGGGCTTTCGTCGCAGCCCGCGATCAGCGGTGAAATGGCGGCCATGATCGAGCCGGCACCCAAGCCTTTGACCAGGTTGCGCCGGTTCAGAAACAGGGACTCTGATGTCGCGTCGGAGTCGGGCCTTTCCCAGCCTCGGGGAATCTTGATCAGCATATTGTTTCTCCTGAGTTCGCGTGCCGGGGTGCTGTATCAGTTGACATAGCGCCGAAGGATGCCGGCCATCTTGTCTATTCCGAGGACAGGCGGAATAAGGGTCGCGAAGGTGCCATCGGGTCGCATCAGGTAAATAAAGGAGCCGTGGGCATATACCGGATCGCCATTGGCGGATTGGGATACCTGGGTGGACTCTACCTGGTATGCCTTCATCGCTGCCTGGATCTGTTCCGGTGTCCCTGTCAGACCTAGAAGTTGCGGATGTACTTTCGGTATCTGTGCAGCGAGTGCCGCCGGTGTATCGTTTTCGGGGTCTACGGTGATAAGTACGGGTTGCACCTTATCACTGCCGGCGTCCAATTCGTCGAACGCCGCCGTCATTCGCTGCAGTCCGACCGGGCAGATCGATTCACAATTGGCGTAGCCGAAGAAAATCAACAGGAAGCGGCCATGAAAGTCGGCGTCGGTCCGCTGCTTGCCGAAGTGATCGGTCAGCGTGAATGATCCGCCGATATTGTCGAAGGGCAAGGTCTTGCCCGCTGAAGCGGGAAGGGCGACAGGCAAGGAGGCTGTTGTGGCGGGGACCTTGTGTTCCGATGCATCATGAGCGGATGCTATCCCCGCGGACAGAAATAGGCTTCCCGCCAGAACTGTCAAAACGATCTGTCGGATATCAGGCATGCCTCTACTGCCTTGCCTCATATTCCTTGTCTGCTGCCAGACCAAGGCCCAGTTTCCCGTTTGCCGCAAGTTCCGCTTTGATTGCGGGGTCATGCAGATACCATTCCTCGACCGTGTCGCTTTTTGGATCGACCCCGTTTGCCGCGGCCCATTTGGGCAGGAAGCGGTTGGCACCGCGCCACGGTCCATCGGGGGCCTTACGAACGAATTGTAGCGCAAAGATCGTATGACCGCGGTTGGTCGTCAGCAGGCCGTCGGCAATGACTTTTTCATTGCAGAAGTCGATAAGTTCGGCTGCTGCGCCGGCGAAGATGACGGAATTCTTTGTCGGCAGGATCAACTTGTTCGCGTCGTTCAACAGGCCGAGTTGCCGTTTGCCGGCGCCGCATGCCTTTGGGCAGTCGCCGGTCAATTCGCACAGGATGTCGACAACCTTGGCTTCGAATCGTGTCACTTTCTCGTCCGGCAGGCCCCATTCTTCGGCTGCATGTGTCGCGCCATTAAGGGCGACGAGGAAAGACATCGCGGTAAGAAGTGTTTTGAAATATGTCATGGCGTCAGTTCCCGAACGGCTGAATGCCGTAATCTTCGTGGGTCTGTTTCACAATGCCGGAATCATCGACCACCTGATTGACGACCAGGTACTGGATACCATCGCGTTCATAGACTTCGCCGTCGACGGTGACACGGTGTGTCTGGATTTTAAGAATTGCCGGATTGGCGACGCTGGTTGCGTCTCCTTCCAGCTTAAACACCATGTAGACCTGTCCGTCATCGGCGAGGATACCAACGGGAATACCGCCCGCTGCGCACCACATTGCGCATTGGTGATGGGCGGTACCTTCCGCATACATGATTTCTGTGATGTAGCACCAGGTGTCGATAATTTCGCCGGTGATTTTGATTCGCTGCCCCGTCGCCGCAGTGGCCGGGGCTGCCATCGCGGCGCTGACCAGCGCTGCGATGGCAAATAACACGCCCTTTTTCATCCTAGGTATTCCCTGTTGGATTCACGAAAAAAGTGAGCCAATTCGAGTCCTGTGTAAAAGGACGTTTCCCCGTCGCTACTTACTTCTTGGCGCCACAGGGATGGCAGCCTTTTTTCGCGGCGCAGGGGTTCTTTGCGGCGCAGGGATTGCAGCCCTTTTTCGCAGCGCAGGGATTCTTCGCGGCGCAGGGGTTGCAGCCCTTTTTGGCGGAGCAGGGATTACACGACGCAAGCTGCACCGGGGTGTCGCCCATCTGTGCAGCGGCGGCGGGAAGTGCCACCGAACCGGCCATGACGGCGGCTGCACCGATAGCAACGATGGAACGCTTGAAACGGAAATTGGTCTTGCTCGACATTTGCCTCTCCTAAATCTGTCCGGTCGGCGGAATGCCGACTTTCTTTTTGGGCCGCCGGGTTAAACCCGGTAACCGCTAGGTTTAGAATGCCAAGTCGATGTAAGGACCGAATAAAGAAAAATTAAAGATTTTGTAAAGATTACGGGGCGGGTGTGTTGTCGCCAGCAGGAAGGGTGATGGCAAAGGTAATTTCCGCTCCCGTCGTCGTCACGCCAACCGTGCCACCATGCGCCTCGGTCAGCTGTTTTACGATTGAAAGGCCAATACCCGCGCCGCCCGTGTCCCTTGACCGGGACCGGTCCAGCCGATGGAACCGTTCGAATATTAGCGGCAGGTCGTTTTCGGAAATGCCCTGGCTGGTATTCGTAAATGCCAGTTGCAGCCTGTCAGCTTCGCGCCGCGCGGAAATAGTGAACTTTCCACCGTCAGGTGTGTATTGCGCGGCATTCTGGACAAGGTTGCTCAGGACCTGCAGGAATTTGTCCGGGTCACCGAAAAATTGTTTCGCGGTGCTGGCCAATGCGACGTTGACGGCGATGTGCCGGGCATCAAACGCGTGCCGGTTCAATGTCAGAACCCGTTCAACCAGGTCTTCCAGGTCGATAGGGTCGTGGCGCAAATAAGCCTGCGCCGCGTCCGCGTGGGTCAACTGGTTCAGGTTCTCCACGAGCCGGACCAGCCGCATGATTTCATATTGCAGGATATCGTATGTTTCGTTCGAAGGCGTGACGACACCATCCGCAAGGGCTTCAAGGTATCCCCGGATATTGGTGAGCGGGGTGCGCAGTTCATGGGCGAAATCGGCGACCATTGCGCGCCGCAAGCCTTCCAGTTTTTCCAGGCTGTCGGCCATCTGGTTGAACGCCCCGGCAAGGTCGCCAATCTCGTCCATCGGCCCAAGCGGTACCCGTGCGCTGTAGTCGCCTGCAGCGAGACGGCGGGTGACATCTGTCATTTGAGAGAATGGCTTCAGGACCTTTCGGGTCATCAGCGCGGCGAGCACGAATGCCAGTATCAGGGCAACAATGGTCGCCTGGATCAGGTAGCGGTGGACCGCATCAAGGAACATCTGATGGGTGTCTTCCGGCTCGATATTGTATTCTTTCATCAGCATCGTGAAGTAATCGGCGGCGAGCAGGTCAATCGCCATCCACAGTACTGCGATGACAACGCAGATAATCGGCAGGTTAATGGCGAGCAGCTTCCACAACAGGCGCTGTTTCATGTGCTGGTTTCCCGATCAGCAAAGCGGTAACCGATACCATGGACCGTTTCCACATAATGTGGCTGCGACGGTTCGGTTTCGATCTTGCGGCGCAGTTTGCCGATATGGACATCGACAACACGATCAACAACCGACTCGCCGCCTTCGTAAAGGCTGCCCAGCAGGTCGCCGCGCGTGTAGACCCGGCCCGGAGATTTCATAAGCGTATGCAGCAGCGTGTATTCGGAAGGCGTCAGCGAGACAGGTTTGCCATCAATGGCCACGATCCGTTTGTCGGGATCGAGCGATAGGGAGCCGTGCCGAAGCACTGTTGAAACTTCCACCGGTGGCGCAATGTTGGCGCGGCGCAGGATAGCCTTGACCCGTTCGGTCAGTTCGCGAGGACTGAACGGTTTTACGACATAGTCATCTGCACCCATCGAAAGACCGACGACGCGGTCCATTTCTTCCGCCCGCGCGGTGAGTATCAGGATGGGAACATTCGATTCCTTGCGAAGGGCCCGGCAGATTTCCCAACCATCCAGACCGGGAAGCATGACATCCAGGATCACCAGTCGCGGGTCGCTGTTCTTTGCCAGCGCCAATCCTTCGTTGCCTTCATGGGCAACCAGCGTTTCATACCCCGAGCGCTCGAGATACCGGCGGACGAGATCCGCGATGTTTCGGTCGTCTTCGATGATGAGGATCGGGGCTGTGCCGGTCATATCCGGTTCATTCAATCGATTCTGGATGGGGGCGACCATCCCTTTAACATGCTGTCGGCGGTTTGCAAAAGCGGTTGTCGTATCGTCGGCGGACAAGCAGTATCCCCAACAAGATTAAAAATGGGGAGTGAAAAGGCATGAACGGCACATCCGGTGATCCTGTCGCGACGATTTCGGAATCTGGCGCACAGGGGGAAATTGCGGAACTCTACGCAGATATCCGGGCGACCCTCGGCGTGCCCGTCGTCAACCTCATCTGGCGGCATTTGGCCGTGATGCCCGGTGGGTTGTCTTGGGCCTGGCAATCGCTGAAGCCGCTCTATGAGGCAGGTCGAATTGACCAGGAAGCCGATGCCCTGCGAAATTCACTGGCGCTGCCGTCGCTTCCCGGTTTTTCCCGGGCAGTGCTTATCTCCGCCGGTCTGGAGGACGCGGATATCAGTCGGATCATGATGATCCTGAAATCTTACGAACGCAGTAATGCCATGAATATGATCGCGCTTTCCGCGCTTCTTGCCGGGCTGGAGGGGACGGTTGATTCCTCTCCTTCCGGCTTGGCGTCTGGGACAAGTGGTTCCGGCGTTGATGGTGAAATGCCGCCCCTGCTGGGGCTCGACGCCATGGCGCCGCATGTGCGTGATGTTGTCATAGCGCTCAATACCATCGGCGGGCGATCTGAAATTCTGGCCAGCATGTATCGGCACCTGGCGAACTGGCCGCCTTACCTTAGCCTGATCCATACGTTGCTTGCGCCGGTGGAAGCGGAAGGGCGGAGCGAAGATATAATCCTCAGCGTTGTCGCGGAAGGCCGCCAACGGGGGAATATTGTTGCTGCCGGTCTTGCGGTGCCTGAAAATGTAGTTGATGCGGCGGTGCGGACGGAGATGCGCGAAGCAATTTCAACCTTCGTTGCCGGCCCAATCGGCAAAATGATTACCTTGGTACCGTTAGTCCGCCGGGCCATGCCGAATTACTGAAGTCATAAGTTGCTTCACAGGTAGAAGAGCTATGTTACTCTAATAAATGTTGGTATTCGTTGATGTTGCGGCGCAACATTCGAAGCGATGAATGTCTATATATATATTGGGTATACTGGCCGATCTTCATAATTCGTTAATAGATTATGACTAGCGTCCAAAGTCGCAGTCGAAAGTACTGAAGATTACGAGGAAAATGCGCTCCTTAATTGCGCAAGGGCAGAATTAGTGACCGAATTAGCGTGGCAGGAAAATCAGGCGGGACGTGTGGCGGAGCATTTGCCGTCGCGAGAAGCCACACTTTCCGCAGTCACAGATGCGGCGCCAATTGCGTTCCTGCTGCTTGATACATCCAGGGTAATTCGGCAATGCGGCGGCGGCAGCTTATCAAGAATTGATCTGTTTTCTGAAGCGGTCCCCGGGATTTCCTTCGACCATGTTTTTGTCGCACACGCCAATCTGCGCAAGGCTTTGTCGCGGGCGCTCGCTGGCATAGACCTTAGCGAGACAGCGTCGATTAACGGGATTTCATACGGCTTTCAGTTCCTTCCTATAACCGAACCAGCGCCATTTGTGACCGTGATTGCTTTTGAAATTTCTGCGCTGGCACCGCAGCGGACTCAGGACAAGGCCCTCGGCGGTGTTCTGGATGCAATTTCGGACTGTGTGGTTTCCATCAGCCAACAGGGAAAAATCGAAGATATTAATCGGGCGGGTACCGAGGTTTTCGGGTTTTCGGCTGATGAGGTCGTCGGCAAGAATATTGAAACGCTGATTCCGGAGCTCGGTATTGTCCGGATGGCTTCTCTGAAAATGACTGAAACTGTCGGCCGCCGTCGGGATGGCTCGTGTTTCGATGTCCGACTGATGATGACGCCTGTAACAAGCGATTCCGGTCCTAAATACGTCGCGACAATTATCGATATTTCAACGAACCGGGCGGCCTCGCAAAACCAGTTGGAGAACGAAGAGCGCTATGCTCTGGCCGCGCTGGGTGCGAACGATGGTCTTTGGGATTGGAACCTGCAGGATGGTTCAATCTATTTGTCCGCCCGCTGGCGTTCGATGCTCGGTCTGGAAGAGACTGAATTGAAGAACAGCCCTGAAGAGTGGCTCAGCCGGATTCATCCTGAGGACGTGGTTGCCTTCTGCGAAGGCTTTGATGCGCATCTTGATGGAACGAGCAACCAGTTCGAGCACGAATATCGAATGCGCCATGCGAATGGTGATTTCCGCTGGATGCAGGCGCGCGGCCTTGCCGTTCGTCAGGGGGATGGCAAGGCGTACCGCATGGCCGGGTCCCAGTCCGACATTACGGACCGGAAGCTGGCGGAAGAGCGCCTGTTGCACGGTGCCCTGCATGACCCGCTTACCGGCCTGCCAAACCGCGCATTGATGCTGGACAGGCTTGGTCAGGCATTGGCCCGTATGGAACGCAATGAAGGGGTCAAGTTCGCGCTGGCAATTCTGGATCTTGACCGTTTCATGATTGTGAACGAAAGCCTGGGCCATGTTGTCGGCGATGAGTTGCTGGTGTCTCTGTCCCGACGGCTGGAAAAAGAAATAGGCAGTGGCAACACGTTAGCGCGGCTGGGAGGCGATGAGTTTGCCATCCTGATGGAAGACTACGAAACCTTCGAGGATATCAAAGAATACGTTCAGCACTTGCAGGAAATCATTGCAAAACCCTTCGAGCTGCATGGCAAGGACGTTTACACCTCTGCCAGCTTTGGAATCGTGTTGGGCGAGACCCGTTACACGCGCGCGAGTGACATGCTGCGCGATGCCGATTTGGCGATGTACAGAGCAAAGAAGGAAGGCAAGACAGGCTTCGAGGTCTTTGAAGAATCCCGGCATCGCCGCGAATTCGATCAGCTGCAGGTTGAAACCAGTCTGCGTCAGGGGCTCGACGAAGGGTGGATACATGTTTTCTATCAGCCGATTGTCGACCTGAAGGAACGCAGGATCAAGGGTTTCGAGGCGCTGAGCCGTCTGATTCACCCGGCTCACGGGGTTATCCCACCGGTTGAATTTATCGGTGTCGCAGAAGAAAGCGGATTGATTGTGCCGTTGGGTGAGCAGGTGCTGAAAAGGGCCTGCGAGCAGACCGTTGAATGGCAAGAGCGTTTTAATCTGGTCGGCAAGCTGGATATCAGCGTCAATCTTTCGGCACGTCATCTTGCGGACGACAATATTGTCGAACTGCTTGTTGATGTGCTGAAGACGACGGGTTTGCCACCGGAAAACCTGAAGATGGAAATCACCGAGTCCCTGATTATGTCGAACCCGGAATTGGCGGCGCAGACGCTGGACCGGATCAAGAAGCTTGGTATTACGTTATCGCTCGACGATTTCGGGACAGGGTATTCCTCGCTCAGTTATCTGCGGCGCTTCCCCATCGACACCCTTAAGATGGATCGCTCGTTCGTGGGACGGATCGATAGCGATGAACGTGACCTTGAACTGGTCCGAATGATTATCCTGCTGGCCCATACACTGGGCATGGAAGTAGTTGGTGAGGGGATTGAGACGAACAGTCACCTTAAACTGCTTCGCGACCTCAATTGTGAATACGGACAGGGTTTCTATTTTTCCAAGCCATTGCCGGAAAACGAAGTGGCGGAACTGCTCGAAAAACGCGCGTTCTGATCTTTCAGCGCCTTTAACGGCGACGCGTCGTATCGCGGGTTTCAGTCCCGAAACAGCATATCTTGTGCTAAGCTGCCGCAGTATTGGGCAAATACGGGAACTGCGCCATGAAAGAATGCAGCAAATCAATTATGCGGCGGCTGTCCGAGGCCAATTTCATCAACCGATATTTCCGTGGCGATGGCATTGATATCGGTGGTGCGCCCGATCCCCTGGCAATGTATGTCGAACTGTTTCCATTGATGCGCGGTGTGCGTGTCTGGGACCTGAACGATGGCGATGGACAGACCCTGGAAGGGGTGGCGGATGCGCAATATGACTTCGTGCATTCAAGCCATTGTCTGGAGCATCTCCGCGACCCGGAAGAAGGCCTGCGCAACTGGTTCCGGGTTCTGAAGCCCGGCGGGCACATGGTCATTACGGTCCCCGACGAAGACCTGTATGAGCAGGGACAGTTTCCGAGCACCTATAATGGTGACCACAAATGGTCTTTCACGATTTTCAAGACGGATTCGTGGAGTGATCGTTCCAGGAATGTGGTCGACCTGATCGCGTCTCTGGGGGCGCAAGCTGATGTTCAGAAAGTGCAGTTGCTTAATTCGACATTCAGATATGGTCTTCCCCGTTTCGATCAGACGCTGACGCCAATCGGCGAGGCAGGCATCGAGTTCGTTGTGCGCAAGCGACCTGAAGAAGAGGTGGCTTTTGGCGGCCGTAAACCCATCCCTGGTCAGATGCCGGATAACGCCTTCTATGTTTTGACCGGCATCCGGCCGCAGTCGCGCGGATAACGGTATGAGCGAGTTCGACCAGGCGCTGGCGGATCATCGTGCCGGGCGGCTGGATGAAGCGTTGTCAGGTTACCGGCGGGTGCTTGATACGAACCCCGATCATGCGGATGCTTGTCATCTCCTGGGCCTGTCCCTGCACCAGAAGGGCGAGAACAGGTTGGCGGTGGAACTGCTGAACCGAGCATTGCTGCTTAGTCCACGCGTTGGGAATTATCACAATAGCCTTGGTCTCGCCCTGCATGGGGTTGGTGACAACGAAGGGGCTATCCGGGCGTTTCAGACCTGCGCGACAATCGAACCGAACAACGCGGATGCGTTCAATAATCTGGGCATGGTGCTGAGTACACAGCGTCGTTTCGCGGATGCAGAGTCGCCGTTGCGGCGTGCCTTGGTCCTGAGACCCAATTATCCGGCGGCGCAGAATAATCTGGCGCGCATCCTGGTCTGGTCGGGTGTGTATGACGAGGCAGTGTCGCTTCTTGAAAGCGCCTGTGCGGCGAACGACCGTAATCCGGATTACTGGAACAGTCTTGGGGTCGCGCTGCGTGAAGCAGGCAAGACCGAAGATGCGCTCGTTGCTTTCGAGCGCGCCCTGGAACGTGCCCCCGGGCTGATTGATGCACATGTCAATCGAGCACATATCTGGTTACTTCTGGGCGATGTTGACCAGGGCTGGCCAGAGCATGAATGGCGGCTGCGCCGTCCGCGCTTTGCAGGACGCATGGCGAGTCGCTGCTGGACCGGCGACGATATCGATGGACGGACTTGTCTGCTATGGGCCGAACAGGGGTTTGGCGATGCCATTCAATTCGTGCGCTATGCTTCGCTGGTTGCGGCGCGCGGTGCACGGGTCATCGTCGAATGCGCCGAGCCGCTGGCCGATCTGTTTGAGAATGTGGCAGGCGTTTCGGGCACGGTGCGTCCGGGGGAGGATGTGTCGTTTGATGTTCATGCCGCATTGATGAGCCTGCCATGTATTCTTGGTGCCGGACCAGTAGGGCGGGCATACATTGCGTCGTCGGCAGAAGTACTGCTGAAAGACGACGCCCGGTATCGTATCGGCCTTGTCTGGGCAGGCAGTCCCGGACATGCAAACGACCGAAACCGAAGTCATCCGCTAATGTCGTTTGCCCCGCTTGTAAACGTGACAGGCTCAGATACGGCATTCTATGGCTTGCAGATGGGGGATGCGGCAGATGAGGCGTCGCCGCCGGCTATGCGGCTGAACCGTATTGGCCAGGCGTTCCGCAACTTCTCCGATACGGCTGCTGCAATCGCGGGATTGGACCTTGTCATCACTGTCGATACTGCTGTCGCGCATCTGGCCGGGGCGATGGGGAAGCCGACCTGGGTTATCATCCCGCCAAACCCGGATTGGCGGTGGGGGCTCTCGGCTGACGAAACGGACTGGTACCCAAGCATGCGTCTGTTTCGGCAGAATCAGGAAGAAGACCGTTCGGCTGTATTCGAACGGATGGGAACGGCACTTGGAAACGCGTTGCCGTCTGCCCAGTTATAGGTGTGCAGGATATTCAGGAAGGACGAATAGATGCGTATCGGTGTTCCGAAGGAAATCAAGAAGCAGGAAGCGCGGGTCGGGCTCGTTCCGGGGAGCGTGCGTGAATTCATCCACCATGGCCATGACGTGGTTATCGAAACATCGGCCGGCGCGGGTATCGGTTTCGACGATGATGCATACCGTGCAGTGGGGGCCAGTATCCTGGATACGGCGGCGGAGGTGTTTGCGACCGCTGAGATGATCGTCAAGGTCAAGGAACCGCAGCCTGCCGAACTGGCAATGCTACGCGATGGACAGATCCTGTTTACCTACCTGCACCTTGCGGCGGATAAGGCGCTGACTGAGGGAATGATTCAGTCGGGCTGTGTCGGCATCGCCTATGAAACCGTAACGAACCGGTTCGGGCACCTGCCGTTGCTGGCGCCAATGAGCGAAGTTGCCGGGCGCATGGCGATCCAGGTCGGCGCACATAACCTGGAGCGCAGACAGGGCGGGGCGGGCATTTTGTTGGGCGGCGTACCGGGTGTCGCCGCGGCCAAGGTTCTTATTGTTGGCGGTGGTGTTTCGGGAATCAACGCGGCGCGCATGGCGATGGGGATGGAAGCAAAGGTGACGGTGCTCGATAGATCGCTCGAACGGCTGGCGGAACTCGATATGCATTTCGGCGGGCAGCTCAACACACTTTATTCGACCGTCGATGCAATAGAATCGCATGTCGTTGATGCCGACCTGGTTGTCGGCGCGGTGCTCGTGCCGGGGGCAGCTGCACCGAGACTGGTAACCAATGAAATGGTGCAGGCGATGCGCCCCGGGTCTGTAATGGTGGATATTGCCATTGATCAGGGCGGTTGTTTTGAAACCTCGCGCCCCACTTCACATGACAACCCGACATATCTGGTACATGACGTCGTGCATTACTGTGTCACCAATATGCCGGGCGCGGTTGCGCGGACATCAACCTTCGCGCTCAATAATGCGACCTTGCCATTTGCTCTTGCGATTGCAGAACAGGGTTATAAAGCGGCGATGCAGCGCGATTCGCACCTGAGAAACGGGCTGAATATTTACCGGGGTGCTGTTACGTACGAAGCGGTGGCAAGCGACCTGGGGCTGGAATACGTTTCCGCGGAAAAGGCACTGGAAGGTTGATAAGCGCCCGGCGATCTGGATGATGCCGCGCAGACACGTAATCCGGGAGATTATTAAAAATGAGCAAAGTCGCGCTGGTACCAAAGTTTGAAATCAAGCCGGGCAAAATGGATGCCTTTATGGCCATCATTCTTGAGCAGGCAAAGAACAGCCTGGAAAAGGAGCCAGGGTGCCTTCATTTCGACGTCCTGCGGCGGGATGAAGAACCCGACCAGGTGCTGCTGTATGAAATCTATACCGATGAAGCGGCTGTGAAGGCGCATCGCGAGTACCCGCATTACTTAGCGTTTCGCGAGGCGATTGCCGATCTGGTCGCAGGTAGCGTTGTGGAACTATGGACCCTCGAAAATGACTGACTTCCTGCCGCGCCACATCATCGTACTGCTTGCCGGAACGGTGATGTTATCTGCATGTGCTGTCGATAGCGGAGATGCAAACGGCGTCACAATCACGCATTCGGCGCGGCATGCCGGGGGCGCGCAGTGGCAGGCGGACCGGCATTGTGCCGAGTATGGGAAAAAAGCCGTTCTTGTTCGCAAGGGCCCCATACAGTCAGACAATCTGGTCCAGTCGAACGTCAGCGAATTTGAGTGTCTGGACTGATTATCGGTTCCGGGCCCGGGCCAGATATTATTCGGCGGCTAGCGGAAGGCCGGTCCATTCTGTTGTGAAAGTCTTCGGATCGGGGCGCGGTTTTTCGCTCTGAGGGGTTCGCGGTGTGCCGATATACAGGAATCCGATAATTTCATCCTGTTCTTCCAGGTCGAACGCCGCCTTAACATGGGGATCGCGCGCGTTCTTGCCCGTGGCGAGAAAGGCACCAAAGCCGGCGGCATGGGCGGCTGTCAGGACGTTCTGCACCGCGGCACCGGTCGTGACGATTTGTTCCACGGGTGGAACGTTAGGGTTCGCTTCGGAGATTTTTGCGCAAACGACAATGGCGACGGGCGCGAAGCTCGTCCGCAAGCGCTCTTTTTCGATAGCGTCAGCCGGGGCTGCCGGATCACGCTTCGTCAAAGCTTCAACGAACAATTCACCCAACCGTGCTCTGGCCGCGCCACGTACAATATGAAATCGCCAGGGCTGCATCGCGCCGTGATCGGGGGCCCGCATCCCGGCGGCGAGAAACCCGTCGATCTGCGCGTCGTCCGGTCCGGGATCGGTCAAGAGTTTCGGCGGAACGGACGTGCGTGTCATCAGGCTGTCGATCGAACTCATACTGCAGTCTCCATAGCGGTCGGGTAACTCAGGCAAACCTATATAAACCAATTTCCTAATAGGGCGAGTCTGTACGCGTCGGCTGGCAAAAAAACGGTGCGCTGGCGAAACCGGCAACAAACCCGCCAAGATGCGCTTCCCAGGCAATTTCACCACCCAGATCGAACAGGGCACCACCGATAATTCCGAAAACGAAATTGAATATGAGCCATATTGCGACGAAAAGCAGCGCCGTATTCCGGTTTCGAAAAGGCATTTGATGTGAGTCCGGGCGTCCCATACTGATGCGTCCCACGGCACCCAGCATCCCCGAAATTGCGCCGGAAGCCCCCAACAGAGGGTCTGTTGAATCGGGATGGATCAGCAGCCAGAAAATGGCGCCAAAGATTCCGCAAATGGTATAGAACACGATGAAGGAAGGTGCGTCCATGAGTCTGGCAATGGCTGTCCCGAAGGCCAAAAGCATCGCCATATTCATGATCAGATGCGTAAAGCCACCATGCAGGTACATGTAGGTGAAGGGGGCGACGATGAACGCAAATGGATCCAGTGACCACGCATTGACCATCGTGTAGCGCGCCGAGATGAAGGTGAAGCGCTCGATCACGACGTAAAACAGGTCATTGGGCAGCACGGCCATCAGCAAATGCACCAGGACACAGGACGCGATAAGCCAGCGGACCACCGGCGCCGTATTCAGAATCGGCGCTTTGGGGCGGAAATCATGTGTTTGCAGTGCCTGCGCTCCAGCAATAAATAAAATAAGGCCCTATAGTTCGGGCGAGGCGGACCTTGCCACGGTGCTTCTGTATCGGCAAGATTCCAGTACGACTGTATATGGGAAGTATTAATGAATATTGCCAATCATCTGGTCCGCGCCGGAGCCGCGCGAGGAGACCGTCCGGCTGTCGCTTTGGGTGGAAATGTTCTGCTGCGCTATGCCCAGCTAGCGGATCGTGCGGCGCGGATCGCCGGTGGCCTGATTGGTATATATGATTTGCAGCCGGGGGACCGGGTCGGGTTGGCCATGAAGAACTGTCCCGAATATCTGGAAGTTCTGTATGGCTGTTGGCATGCGGGACTGATCGCTGTGCCGATCAATGCCAAGCTGCATAGCCGCGAATTCGCCTTCATACTGGAAAACAGCGGCGCGAGACTTTGTTTTGCGACCAGTGACCTTGTTGAAACGGTTGCCGGTATTGCGCAGCCGCCGCTGGAAAGGCTGATCGAGGTGGGGGGCGGCGAATATGGCCAGCTATTGTCCGTCGATGCGATCCCCTGTATGGCGCGGGCACCGGAGGACGGTGCCTGGCTGTTCTATACCAGCGGTACGACGGGCCGCCCGAAAGGTGCGGAGCTAAGCCACCGGAACCTTTTGGCCATGATATTCTGCTACTTCGCGGATATGGATCAGGGGACGCCATGGGACGCGATCCTGCACGCAGCGCCGATCAGCCATGGTTCCGGTCTGTACGGACTGGCGCATGTGACACAGGCTTCCTGCCACGTGTTACCTGAAAGTGGCGGTTTTCATCCTGAGGAAATCTATCGGATCATCGGACAGTGGCCGGGCCTGTCATTCTTTGCCGCACCGACCATGGTGAAGCGATTGATCGATCATCCCGAAGACATGGATACATCGAACCTGAAGCAGATCAATTACGGCGGCGGACCGATGTATGTCGCGGACTCCCGCGCTGGAATTGAACGGTTCGGGCCGAAATTTGCCCAGTTATACGGGCAGGGCGAAAGTCCGATGACGATTACCGCATTGTCACAACAGGTGCATGCGGATATGGCGCACCCGCGCTGGCTGGAACGGCTGGGTTCGGTCGGAACGGCGCAAAGTGTCGTCGAAGTCCGTATTGCCGATACGGAAGATAATTTTCTGCCGGTTGGTGAAGTGGGCGAAATCCTGGTGCGTGGCGATGCCGTCATGAACGGATACTGGGGGAACCCGGATGCAACGGCGGAAACGCTGCGTGGCGGCTGGCTGCATACGGGCGATATGGGGGCGTTTGACGCGGAAGGGTTCCTGACTCTCAAGGATCGGTCAAAGGATATGATCATTTCCGGCGGCACGAATATTTATCCGCGTGAAGTGGAGGAGACTCTGCTGCGCCACCCGGGGGTGACCGAAGTATCGGTCATCGGGCGGCCGGACCCTGAGTGGGGTGAAGTCGTGGTTGCGTTTGTGGTTGCCGTGGATGACGGCGTTCAGGCGGCGGCGCTGGATGCGTATTGTCTTGAAAATATCGCGCGTTTCAAACGTCCGAAGGAATACCGTTTCGTCGCCGAATTGCCGAAGAACAATTACGGCAAGGTGCTGAAAACAGAATTGCGGGAAGCCGATTCAAAAGCGATGAAATCGAACGGTTAGATCAGCCCGGCGCGTCGATGAATCGTCCCAGCCTTACTGCTGTTTGACCGGGATACAGTCGAAGTGACGGCATGATCAAAACACAATTGTCATAGGGGGCTCTGACCGCGGTGCCGCCATCATGCGCGATCACTGTGCCGGCTTCGGCAATGGTTTCCATCCCATTGAACGGCCGTACAAAGTGGAAGTCGGTGGATTTCGCTGTTACCGCCTCGGTAACCTCGATGAATTTCTGCGGTGCTGGTGCGCCGCCGGCACCATGGTCCGCGGCAAATTTGGCATCGATCACGTCGAGATGGCGCAGGAAGCGGAGTGTTGTTTCCAGCGAAACGTCAGCGCTGCTTTTCCGCCAATGCTGGCCGCATTCAACCAGCAACGCATTGCGCGGGCTGGCGGGATTGGAAAAATCGCCGTAGTCGCGCAATCGCCGTCCGGCAGCATGGCCACTATCCGCAACGACATGGGCAGGGACACCGACGCCGCCAGCAATCCCGATGCCTTTTTCCAGCGGGCCAGACAGCATCAACGGCGGGCTTGGCTGCTGCATTGAATGCAGGTCCAGCAGGAAGTCGACAGTGTCGATAAACGGTCGGTATTCACGCGCCCGTGTCAGTTCGGCCGACTGGCGCGGACCGTCCAGAACTTTTGGCGACCAAAGCCTGTTGAAGTCCTCATGGACATAGCGTGATGCCGTGGGGCGGGACGGGTTGAAGCTAAGAAAGGCTTCGACATTTGCAAATCCGAGAGTCAGCCGTCCGCGGGTGGGACGCAAATCATGTCGGAACAGGTAATCCAGGGTAATAGCGCCGCATAGTTCATTCCCATGGGTTACGGCATTGACCATGACGTGGGGCCCGGCCACGCCACTGTCAAAGCTGGTGACAAAGGAAATGCCAGTATTACCGGCGGCATAAGCCGATATATCGGGCGCGGCGAGTTCGATCAGAAAACTCATTGCCGGTTAGATTGCTTCTTTATCAAGGCGATCAATCAGGCGGCGCATGAATGTTTCGCAGAGTCCGATTTGTTCCATGGTGATAAATTCATCGGGCCTGTGCGCCTGGGTGATGCTGCCGGGGCCACATATCACAGTGGGAATGCCCGCGTGTTTTTGAAACAGCCCGGCTTCGGTTCCAAAGGCGACCTTGCCATGGTCGTTGCGCTCGGCAATGGATTTTACGAAGGTCACCACATCGTCGTCTTCACGCGCATCAAGTGCCGGTATGGCGCTGAGTTCCTCAAAACTGAATCCGCTATCCGGGTCGATAGCCTGCATCTCCGGTTCCAGTTTCTCGCGCACATAGGTTTGGATTTCGGCAAACAAGGCGTCCGCATCGTCCGCCGGCAGGTGCCGGAATTCGAAATCGAAACTACATTCCTTGGGAACGATATTCAACGCGGTTCCCCCATGGAAGACACCGGTATGAACCGTCGTGTGACTGATGTCGAAATCCTCGTCGAAGGGGCCATTAGTGGCGTAGCGGCGGGCCATACCTTTGAGGTAGGTCACGGCCTCAGCTGCATATTCGACCGCATTCACAGCCTGTGGCGCCAGCGAGGAATGGCTTTCCAACCCACGAACATGGGCGCGGTATGACTGCTTACCCTTATGCGCGATCACGACTTTCATATCGGTCGGTTCGCCGACAATGCACATCGCCGGTTTGAAGGGCATGTCCTTCAGGATCTCGACCAGGCGACGGACGCCGACACAGCCGATTTCTTCGTCATAGGAAAAGGCCAGATGGATAGGTGTTTCCAGCTTTCGGGCCAGAATTTCGGGCGCGAAGGCGAGAACAATGGCGATGAAGCTTTTCATGTCGCTGCTGCCGCGGCCATATAGCTTGCCGTCGGCGTGCCGCATTGTGAACGGGTCGCTCGCCCAGTTCTGGCCGTCGACCGGGACGACGTCGGTATGGCCCGACAGCATGATCCCCGAACGGTCCGCCGGACCCAGTGTTGCGTACAGGTTCGCCTTGCGTTTGTCCTCGTTATAAACGAGTTGGCTTTCGACACCGAGGTCCTGCAGGTATCCTTGTACGAATTCGATCAGTTCAAGGTTGGATTCGCGGCTTGTGGTGTCGTAGCTAATCAGTTTCTCGATCATCTTCAGGCTGTCCGGTTGCCCCGGCGTCTGCTGCACCATGTTCTGGTATCCTTGTCGCTTGCTCCAAGCTCGTACTATAGCGTTTCCCAGTCGGCACGCCAGCGTCGGGAAGCTTAAAGTTCAGGATGATTGCGGGACGGTTGCGCGATTCACGGCCATCATACATTCTGTCGCCCGATTACCCGTAAATTTTCAGGGAAACCATCCGTTGCGCACCAGTATTACCGGCGTGTTGCACGTTGTCAGGCCAAATGGCAATGCGGCGCCGGTCGTTCTCGACTCGCCGCACAGCGGAACGGAATATCCGGCGGATTTCAGTTGTGTGACACCGATGAATGTCATCCGGAAAGCCGAGGACAGCTTCGTTGACGAACTGTTCGTTGCGGCGCCGGAATGCGGCGCCAGCCTGCAATGCGCCTTGTTTCCACGTTCCTATATCGACCCCAACAGATCGCTTCAGGATATCGATCCCGAATTGTTGGCCGGTCCGTGGCCAGAGCCGGTCAGCCCCAGCGAGAAAACACGCCTCGGGCATGGTTTGGTGTGGCGAATTTGCCCACCAGATCATCAGATTTACGACCACAAGCTGGAAGTCTCGGAAATGCGGGACCGGATCGAAACATACTGGCGGCCGTATCATGAAACGTTGCGGCGGTCGCTGGACGAAGCACATGACCGGTTTGGGGCCGTCTGGCATGTGAACTGCCACTCGATGCCGACGATGCCAGCACCATATGTCTATGGCGGGCCATCGGGCTGGGGAGATTTTGTGCTTGGTGACCGGGACGGGTCGACCTGTTCTCCAGACTTCACAAACTTTGTGGCGGAGACTTTGCGCGGCTATGGCTATGACGTGCGGATCAACGATCCCTACAAAGGCGTGGAACTGATTCGGGCCCATTCAGACCCGGAAGGGGGGCGGCACGGCCTGCAGATTGAAATCAACCGCTCGATTTATATGGATGAGGCGCGTCTGGAACGAAATCGTGGCTTCCCCGCCCTGCAGAAGGACATGACCCGGCTGGTCAGGGCGATTTGCGACTTTGGGCGCAAGCAGCTCGTCTGATCAGCTGGCGAACTGTTCCTTGAGAATTCGTTCTTCGAGGCCGTGTTCTTTGTCGAACAGAATTGTCACGGCAAATTCGGGGGCTTCGCTGACTTCCACGGCTGCGACATCACGAATTTCGGTGCCGTCGGCAACGGCACTGACGGGCCGTTTCTCTGCTTCCAGCACTTCAAACCGGATCTTTGCGTTGTGCGGTAGTAGTGCGCCGCGCCAGCGTCGGGGCCGAAAGGCACTGATTGGTGTGAGGGCAAGGACGTCGGATCCAATAGGGACAATCGGTCCGTGGGCTGAGAGGTTGTATGCGGTACTGCCGGCAGGGGTTGCTACAAGGACACCGTCGCAGATCATCTCGGCCATTCGCTCGACACCGTCGATAAGAATGCGGATCTTGGACGCCTGCCGGGTTTCCCGCAGCAGCGATACTTCGTTGATGGCCAGGGCTTCGCTTTCGGTGCCGTCAAGGCCGAAACTATTGAGACGGAGCGGCACAAACCGGACC
>Ga0222651_1000200_pt1 | contig 46294 bp, 44 predicted proteins | sample AntAcemetagen369_FD_179855 | JGI IMG/M metagenome (GOLD analysis project Ga0222651, IMG submission 179855) | Saline water microbial communities from Ace Lake, Antarctica - #369 | ecosystem: Environmental > Aquatic > Non-marine Saline and Alkaline > Saline | place: Antarctica: Ace Lake...
AAATCGATGGGTCGGTGGTCCGGCATAGCGAACACTTGTCCCGCGCTGGTGAAATCGCGGCGCAGAAGGTCGGCACGATGGGCGATGCCTTGCGCGCCCAGGCAAGCGATGTTTCCAAAGCGTCTGATCTGGCGGCAATTCGGGCGGATGCAATTCGTGAGGCACTGGAGCGGCAGGTGACGTCGCTGTCGTCGTTGTCCGAGCGTGCTTCGGACCAGGCGGAGCAGATCGAAACCATGCTCGGTTCCCGAGCTGACGAAATCCGTTCGGTTCTGCGCGAGGGCAGCCGGCAGCTTGGCGAGGCCATGGAGCCGGCAACGAACCATGCCAAGGGTATCAGCGACCTGCTGCGCGCCCAGGCCCAGGCGTTGCGGGAATCGGCCGACTGGGCGGCGGGGCAGGCGCGCTCGGTGGGCGATATACTGGAAAAACAGAGCCACGACCTGCGTGCTGCCTCGGACCATGCATCGCATCAGGTGCGTGAAATCCGTGACGTCATTCGCCAGCAGACAAGCGAATTGTCGGATTCGTCTGAACAGGCAGAGAAAACAGCACAGCGTATTCGTGAAAGCCTGCGAGAAGACAATCGGGCGCTCAGCGCGCTGGTGGCCACGCTCGACGAGCAGGTCCGGGCGGTCGGAAAAACGGTTGATGAACAGGCCGCACTGCTGAACGCGGCATCGGAAAACGCCAGTGTCAGTACCGGAAAAATTGGCCAGACCCTGGCGCAACAGGTCGATCAGCTGGTTGCGGTGTCGGATCAGGTTATCAAGCGGATCATGGAAGCCGGGCGTGCCTTCCACAGTGAATCCGGTGGCCTGAATGAATCCGTGCAGACGGCACTACGGCTGATGCGGGACGTTGGCGAGCGATTCAATGAGCAGAGCGAGCGGCTGACGACGGCATCCATGCAGGCCGGGATGCAGGTTGACGACAATCGCGAGGGGCTGCGCGTACAGGCCGAGGATTTATCGCGCGCTGCCGCGGACGCCGTGCGGAGCATGCAATTGATCGGCGATGCTTTCGCCCAGCAATCATCCGGCCTGACTGGGGCGTCGGATCAGGTTGCAGCGCGTTTGTCGGAACTGTCGGCGGCCTATCGTCAGCAGATCGAAACCGTCGGCGAAACCAGTGAAACGGCGAATGCCCAGATTCGGGAGGCAATGGATGCGCTCGCGAAACAGGGGCCGGCAATGACCGAAGCGGCGGCACGCGCCCGCAGTACGTTCGAGAACGTGGCGGAAAAGGTCCAGGGCGGCAGCCGCAACATCAACGAAGCGCTGGACGATGCCATCCGCAAGGCAGAACGCACCGGTCAGGTGTTTGATCAGCAATCGACCCGACTGACGCAGGCGTCAGCCGATGCGGCGGAACAGGCCCGCAGTCTGGCGGATCAGGAAATGACCCTGCGTCGCGACCTGTTCCTGAAGACGGCACGCTTCATTGTCGAGGATCTCGATTCCACCGCCATTGATCTGACCCGGGTGTTGCACAGTGAGGTTTCTGAAGCCGACTGGAAGCGTTACGTGCGGGGCGACCGAGGCGTCTTTACACGGACCCTGCTGCGCGGCAAACCGGCGTCCGCAACGGCGGGCATTACCGAAAAAATCAGAACCAACCCGGATATGCGCTACTACGTCATGCGCTACGTCGATCAGTTCGATCGCCTGCTGGGCGAAGCGCAGGGCGCGGATCCGGAAAACCTGTTGCATTCCACTTTCATGACCGCGGATGTCGGCAAGCTTTACATCCTGTTGTGCCGTGCGCTTGGCCGCGACGAATAGCGGTCCATCCGCCGTCCGGGAGGGTTATCAAATCCGCCCCGCGATCATGGATGACGCGGAGCCGTTGTTTCGGTTTGGCGAAAAACTTCTGTCGGAAAGCAGCTACTTTCTGCGCAGTCCGGGCGAACGGGCGCGATCCGTTGACGAGATGTACGCGATCATCGAGCGATTTTACGAGACACCACACTATCTGCTGCTCAGTGCCTGGAAGGGCAATATGGTGGTTGGTGAATCGGTGGTGACCTGTGGCGATTTCCAGCGGAACCGGTTAACTGCAACGGTTGGTGTCGGCGTTCTGGCGGCACATTCCGGCTGCGGCATTGGCGCGGCACTGATGCAGGAAATGGAAGCCTTTGCGCTGCGTCGCCGGATGCGGCGGCTGGAACTGACCGTCATGGCGCCCAACACGCGGGCGCACGTGCTGTATGAGCGGCTGGGTTATGTTTCTGAAGGGGTGAAACGTGACTCGCTGTTTGTCGATGGCGGGTTCGTTGATGAAGTCATGATGGCAAAAATACTGGCATGAGCGGGGGCATTCTTTGCGATGATCGGTTGGTTGCTGGAACGTATATTCATGGACAAGAAGGGCCGCGAGAGCCGAAAGAAGGCGCGGCGCCTGAAGGAATCGCCGGCCGGGAGGCTGGCGGCGAAGCAGGCATCCGAAGAGGACGATGAGACCGGAACTGAAGCCGGGGCGGATCCCGAACGGGAAAAGCTGCTCAGTGAAGCCATGACAATTTTCCGCCAGCGTCGTGCGGAGTATGACAAACTGGACGATGCCGTTCGTGACCGGATCGACAAAGCGGCGAGCGAGGCTTTTGGTGACAAGGATAAATAACATGGAGGCCGAAGTCGCTTCGCTTGTATCGGAAGTCTGCAGCGGCGACCGGCGGGCGCTGGGTCGGGCGATAACGCTTGTTGAATCGCATCGCGGTGATGATCGGCCGCGCGCGGAAGCCCTGCTGGATGCCTTGCTGCCACATCGGGTGCCATCCGTCCGGATTGGCATCTCCGGCGTGCCAGGGGTCGGGAAATCGACCTTTATTGAAGCCTTTGGCAATCATGTCATTGAACAGGGCCACCGGGTTGCGGTGCTCGCCGTTGATCCGTCATCGTCGCTCAGTGGCGGCTCGATTCTGGGGGACAAGACCCGTATGGAAACGCTGGGTCGTGATTCCCGTGCCTTTATCCGCCCGTCGCCCGCCGGACGGTCGCTGGGTGGGGTGGCCCGGCGCACCCGCGAGGCGATTTCGGTCTGCGAAGCAGCGGGTTATGACGTTGTGCTGGTGGAAACCGTTGGCGTCGGCCAGTCTGAAACGGCGGTCCGGGATATGACCGATCTGTTCCTGCTTCTGTTGTCCCCTTCGGGCGGTGATGAATTGCAGGGTATGAAAAAGGGTATCGTCGAGCTGGCCGATCTGGTTCTGGTCAACAAGGCGGATGGGGCGTTTGAAACTGCTGCGCGGCATGCGGTTGCTGATTATCGCAATGCGATCCATCTGTTGCGCCCGGCATCGCCCAACTGGCAGGTGCCGGTTGAAACCTGTTCCGCGCTTACCGGGATGGGTATTGCAGAGGCCTGGGAACAGGTTGGCGCCTATCGCACAGCCCTGGATGCCAGTGGCGAAATTCAGGCCCGGCGTGCGCAGCAGTCGAAAGCCTGGTTATGGTCGGAAGTCAGCGACTCCCTTATCGAGGCGCTTCGCGCGCATCCGGGCGTGGCATCCTCGCTGGAATCGCTGGAGGGGCGCGTTGCGCGGGGGGATATCACGCCGGCCCATGCTGCACGGCAATTGCTGGAAGCATTTCGGGGAAACGGATAATTTGCCGCTCTGCCTTGACGGACCGCCGTGGTTGCCGTAAAAAGCGCGGCCTTCACGAGAATACCGTGCAGGGCCTGAATTTTTATTGAGGGTTTGATTATGTCTCGACGTTGCAGCATCACCGGCAAGGGCGTTATGTCCGGAAATAATGTCAGCCACGCACATAACAAGACGCGTCGGCGCTTTCTGCCCAATCTGCAGCGCTCCTCGTTGCTGAGCGATGCCCTCGGCCAGTCCGTGAAGTTGCGGATCAGCACCAGCACGATCCGCACGATCGAGAAGAACGGCGGCCTGGACGCATATCTGCTCGGCACATCGAATCGCCATCTGACACTTGAAGGTCAGCGGCTGAAAAAGCGGATCCAGCGCGCGAGTGCTACAGCCAGCTGACGCGGTCTAGCGGCTGACGCGACTTGTCAGCCCACACTTCTGGCCTAATATTTTTATACCCGAAGGCGTCCGCTACATCGTAGCGGATGTGCCTGTTTCTGCCGTTTGTTGACAGCATAAACCCGGTATTACCGACCGTTGTCCGGTTTCCTTCCCCCAAATGCCGTTGATCGTCGCGACTTTTTTGTCGAACAATTACGCAATTGTACGATTGATCCGTTCGTAAAGTGCCGTAAAGTCATGATCCTGAATGAATTCAATGAGAAGGGCATGATCCATGCTGGCACGCCGCGATATCCTCAAGGGAATGGCATCGGCGCCATTGGCGGGCGTGCCGCTGGCGGCAGTCCTGGCGGATCCTGGCCTGGCCCGTGCTGCTGCGGCGGGGTTGAAACAACAGACTGCCAAGTTGGCCAGTGGTGCGCCAATCGATGCCTGGCTGGCGGTCCCCGCGAAGACGCCGGCACCGGCAATTGTGACCATCCATGAATGGTGGGGGCTGAACGACCAGATCAAGGCCGTGACAGCAGAGTATGCGAAACAGGGTTTCCTGGCGCTTTCAATTGACCTGATGGGCGGTTCCGTGGCGAAGACGCCCGAGGCCGCGAAGGCGCAGATGGCTGCGGTTGACCCTGCAGCGGCGACGGAGACGGCAGCGCATTGGGTGAAATGGTTGCGGGCGCATGCAGCGTCGAACGGCAAGGTCGGGACTGTTGGGTGGTGTTTCGGCGGCGGCTGGTCGCTGAATGCCTCGATTGCGGCGCCCGTCGATGCAACCGTCATCTATTACGGAAATGTGGCGCGCCCGGCAGCGGATCTGAAAAAGCTGAAAGGACCGGTTATGGGTCATTTCGCTACCGAAGATAAATGGATCAACCGGGAAATGGTCGACGGGTTCAAATCCACGATGCAGGTGGCGGACAAGCCGCTCACGACGCATTGGTATGAGGCAAATCACGGTTTCGCCAACCCGACGGGGGCGCGCTACGATGAGGGTGATACCCAGTTGGCCTGGTCACGAACGCTCGGGTTTTTCACGCAATATCTGGCCTGACACCGCGCGCGATACGATCAGCGTCGCTTGGGCCCTCTTGCACCGGTGCCGCGACTGGATTCCTCGTCGAACAGCTCCGCCAGTTTTTCCATCATCGTGCCACCCAGTTGTTCGACATCGACAATGGTGACGGCGCGTTTGTAGTAGCGCGTGACGTCATGGCCGATGCCGATGGCGATCAGCTCTACCGGTGAGCGCGTTTCGACATATTCGATGACATCGCGCAGGTGCCGTTCCAGGTAGTTGCCCGGATTGACTGACAGCGTTGAATCATCGACCGGCGCCCCGTCGGAAATGACCATGAGGATGCGGCGCTGTTCCGGGCGGGCCATCAGCCGATCATGCGCCCACATCAACGCTTCGCCGTCGATATTTTCCTTCAGCAGCCCTTCGCGCAGCATCAGGCCCAAATTCTTGCGGGCCCGCCGCCAGGGCGCGTCCGCGGCTTTGTAGACGATGTGCCGCAGATCGTTCAGCCGCCCCGGATTCGGGCGCTTGCCTTCGGCAATCCACTGTTCGCGCGACTGTCCGCCTTTCCAGGCCCGTGTGGTAAAGCCCAGCACCTCTACCTTGACGCCGCACCGTTCCAGCGTCCGCGCAAGGACGTCAGCGCTCATGGCGGCGATGGTGATCGGTCGGCCGCGCATCGATCCCGAATTATCGATCAGCAATGTCACAACGGTATCGCGGAAGTCGGTTTCCTGTTCCTGCTTGAAGGACAGCGGGTAAAGCGGATTGGTGACGACACGCACCAGGCGGGCGGTATCCAGCATGCCTTCTTCCAGATTGAAATCCCAGGACCGGGTCTGCTTCGCCAGCAAGCGCCGCTGCAACCGGTTCGCCAGGCGACCAATCAGGCCCTGCAACTGCGCCAGTTGCTGATCCAGAAGCTGACGCAACCGGGTCAGTTCCTCCGGATCGCACAAGGTTTCCGCCAGGACGACTTCATCATGGGCTTCGGTATAGGCCGCGTAGAATGGCTCGCGTGGGACATTGGACAGGTCGTGCTCCGGCCGCCAGCGCTTGCCAGGATCGCCTGGCTCCTCGCTGCCATCCGCGGGCATCATCTCGCCGTCTGAATCTTCCGGATTGGTGTCGCCGTCTTCCTCGTCACCGCCTTCGGCCTCACTGGAATCGCCACCGGCTTCCCCGGCTGCGTCGGACGAATCGCCACCTTCATCCTCCGATTCGGATTGCATCGAATCCTCGTCCGACTCGTCATCACCGGCTTCGCTGTCCTCGGACTCGTCTTCAATGCCGATTTCGATATCGAGGTCGGTAATCAGCTGGCGTGCTGCCCGGCTGTACGCCGCCTGATCATTGACGAACGCACTCAGTTCCTCCAGATCAGCACCGATCTTGTCCCGCAGTTCCGCTTCCCATTGATCAAACACGCCCTGTGCGGCCGGCGGCGGTTCGGCGCCGGTAAACATCTGCCGCGCCATCAGGCGTACGGCTTCCGGCATGGTCGCATCATTGCGTTCGGTAACCCGGTGCAGCCCCTCGCGACGGTAACGGTCTTCCAGCGCCGCGGCGATGTTATCGTCCAGCCCGGACATGCGTTTGGCGCCAATGGCTTCGACGCGCGCCTGTTCCAGCATTTCAAAGATTGCCGGCGCGACATCGCCCCCTGGCTTCAGCCGCGCATGGAGTGATGGGTCGTGGTGGCGCATTTTCAGCGCCAGTGCATCGGCTTCACCCCGGACCTGTGCGACTTCATCCTGCGGCAAATTCCGGCTCGGGAACGGCAACCGCGCACGATTGCCGATGACGCCCGGCGGTTCGGCCGTGAAAGAGACATCGACTTCGGAATCATCCGCCACCGCGCGGAAACAGGCCGCCACGGCGCGTTTGAAACTCTCGATTGGGGGTTCGCCCTCGCTCATTCCCGCGCCGTCAGCTCGCAGCTTGCAGGATGCCGGATTCAGGCAGGTCAGTACCGAAGCAGCGCTGATAGTATTCAGCGACGATTGACCGTTCCGTTTCGTCGCATTTGTTCAGGAACGTGACGCGGAAAGCAAAACCGATATCGTGGAAGATATCCGTATTTTCCGCCCAGGTGATGACCGTGCGGGGTGACATGACGGTTGAAATGTCGCCGCCGATGAACCCGGCGCGGGTCAGATCGGCAAGGGCCACCATCTTTTCGATCATGGCGCGGCCTTCCGGATTGTCGTAGGTCGGCAGCTTTGCAACGACGATCTGTTCCTCGACCTCATGGGCCAGGTAATTCAGTGTCGTGACAATGTTCCAGCGATCCATCTGGCCCTGGTTGATCTGCTGCGTGCCGTGATACAGGCCGGTCGTATCGCCAAGACCGACTGTATTCGCCGTGGCGAACAAGCGGAAAAATTTGTGCGGACGGATAATCCGGCTCTGATCCAGCAAGGTCAGCTTGCCTTCGATTTCGAGGATTCGCTGGATCACGAACATGACGTCAGGTCGGCCGGCGTCGTATTCGTCGAAGCACAGGGCGCACGGGCCCTGCAGTGCCCAGGGCAGGATGCCTTCGCGAAATTCCGTTACCTGCATGCCGTCGCGCAACACGATCGCGTCCTTGCCAAGCAGATCGATCCGGCTGATATGGCTGTCCAGATTGACGCGTACACAGGGCCAGTTCAGCCGCGCGGCAACCTGTTCGACATGGGTCGATTTACCGGTGCCGTGATAACCCTGGATCATGACGCGCCGGTTATGGCCGAAGCCGGCCAGGATCGCCATCGTGGTCTCGTGATCAAAGACGTAGGTTTCGTCCAGATCAGGCACATAGTCGGACCCGACCGAAAATGCCGGGACAACCATGTCGCTGTCCAGGCCGAAAACCTGGCGAACGGAAACCTCAATGTCGGGCGCGTCGAGTTCGTGGGCCCGGGCTGGGCTGTCGGTCGTGTTCATATACGTGAGTCCAGTCGTGTTTGAAGCAATAATGGGATGCTAGGCTGCGAGAAATTTCTTAATCGTGGCGTAGGCTTGATTGATGTCCTTCAATTTATCTTCCGCCTTCGCGTCGCCGCCATTGGCATCAGGGTGTAGTTGTTTGACTAAATCCTTATAACGCGACTTCAACTCGGTCAAGGTTACTGGCGGTTCAATCTCCATGATTTGCAACGCCTGGCGAATTTGGGTGGGCGTTTGGGTATCGTCCTTGCTGTGTTGTTTCTGCTGGCGCCGGGCGCTGGCGGCCGCTTCGAATGCGCCCAGATCGTCACGGAAACTGGTGCGCGGGCTGAATGCACCGCCTTTTTCGCTGCCCAGCGGCCATGTCGGTCGCCGCCACACAGTATCATTGCGGATTTCCTGCTCGACCTGACGGTTCGTCATGCCGGTGTAAAAATTCCATTGGCTGTTGTATTCGCGGACATGTTCCAGGCAGAACCAGTAGTGGTCATTTAACTGCTCACGGCCCTTCGGCGCGCGATGCGTCGCCGCGGCAGCGCATCCCGGATGGTCGCAGCCCAGCGCCTGATTGCCGTTCCGCGAAGTTCCGACAATGGATTTTCCTAAATGATCCATAGAAAACAGTATGATCGTGGCAGGCGGCTATGACAAGGCAGGACAGCCTGTGGAACGCTTGATTTTTCCCGTGGCGACGCCTGGCGTTCAGAAAACGTCTTCTGCCTCGGCTTTTTCCGGGGGGCGCACCCGGATTGACGAAACCTGGTTGCGTTGACGCCGCAGAATTTCGAACCGGAAGCCGTAAAACGTGAAAAGCTGGCCGGGTTCGGGAATGCGCCGTGCTTCATGAAGAATCAGGCCTGCCAGCGTCGAAGCCGCGTCATCGGGCAATGCCCATTCGAATTCGCGGTTCAGATCGCGCAACGTTACGGATCCGGCAATAACGTAAGAGCCATCCGTCTGGCGCCGGGCGCCGGGAACGGCGATATCCTGTTCGTCTTCGATGCTGCCGACAATTTCTTCCAGAATATCTTCCAGCGTCACAATTCCCATTGTTGCGCCGTATTCGTCGATAACGATGGAAAAATGCTCCCGTCGCTCCCGGAATGCCTCCAGTTGGTCCAGAAGCGTCGTTGTTTCCGGAATGAACCAGGGCTTGGCGGTGAGCGCCAGCAGGTCATCTGTGGTCATTTCCATATTTTTCGCCCGCAGCTCCCGCAGCAGCGGCTTGGCATGCAGGATGCCGATAATGTTGTCCGGCTCATTGCGGTAAATAGGGATACGCGTATACGGGCTTGTCAGCGCCTGATCGAGTGCCGCCTCGATCGGGTCGTCGGCGTTGATCAGGGTAACGTTCCGGCGATGGGTCATGACGTCTTCGACGGCAACATCGTCAAGATCCAGGATACTGCGCAGCATGAGCCGTTCATGCCGGACTTCCGGGTCCGGCCCGGCATGCAGGTCGATTGCGCCGCGTAATTCCTCTTCGCTCTGGGTCAGGCCAAGTTCATCACCCAGCCTGATTCCGAAGGGCCGAACCGAAAGCCGGACCAGCAATTGAATCGAATGGGTTAACGGTGACAGCACGAATACCAGAATCTTGATAATCGGGGCGACAGCCAGCGCGACCCGGTCCGCGTTGCCGATGGCATATGTTTTTGGCAATACCTCGGAAAAAATGACAATCAGCAGCGTCATGATGAGCGTTGCGTAGGCCACACCGGCATCGCCGAAGAAAATCAGCAAGGTGTAAGTGGCCAAAACCGATGCCAGAATATTAACGACGTTATTGCCCAGCAGAATGGCGCCGATCAGCCGGTCCTTGCGATCAAACAGGTCAAGCACGACCTGCGCGCGCGCGTTTCCCTGCTTGGCGAGTTGGTGCAGTCGTTGCCGCGATGCCGCGGTCAGCGCCGTTTCCGATCCTGAAAAGAACGCTGAAAACAGCAGCAGGACAAGAATCGCCAGAAGGATGGCTGTATCGACGAGGGTCATCCGGCGGTGGCTTCTTCCAGGGTTTCAAGAATATCCTCTTCACGCACTTCCCGGCTGAGAAATGCCTGTCCGATGCCGCGTGTGAGAACAAAGGTCATCTTGCCGTCCTGTACTTTCTTGTCCTTGCGCATATGGGCCAGAAGCGCTTTTGAACCCCATACGGTGCCCTGTACTGGTTTCAAAACGGTTTCGAGGCCGACGATTTCGAAATGGCGATGGACCCGCGCCGCGTCCTCAGCCGGGCATAAACCCATGCGGACGGACAGGTCGAACGCCATGCCCATGCCGATGGCGACACCTTCGCCGTGCAGCATGATCCCGCCGTATCCCGTTTCAGCTTCAAGGGCGTGGCCGAAGGTATGGCCAAAATTAAGCAATGCGCGTTGCCCGGATTCACGTTCATCCGCGGCAACTATTGCTGCTTTCGCCTGACAGCTTTTGACAACGGCATGTCGGCGGGCTTCCAGATTGTCTTCACACAGCGATACGCCATGCTCTTCAAGCCAGTAGAAGAATTCCGGGTCGTCGATCAGCCCGTATTTCACGACTTCCGCATAGCCGGCGAGCAATTCGCGCCGCGGCAGCGTATCGAGTATGCCGACATCCGCGAGGACAAGTCGCGGTTGATGGAACGCACCGATTAGGTTCTTCCCCTGTGAGGCGTTAATGGCGGTCTTGCCGCCAACCGAGCTGTCGACCTGTGCCAGCAATGTGGTCGGGATCTGGATATAGTCGATACCGCGCAACAACACCGCTGCAGCGAACCCGGTGATGTCGCCGATCATGCCGCCGCCTAACGCGATCAGCGAACTGGATCTTTCGATCCGATGCGACAGCAGGGTATCGATAAGTGTCTGAAGATGCGCAAAGCTTTTCGTGCCATCACCTGGCGGAAGGATGACGACGTCGCTGCTGATACCCGCCAGTTCCAGGCTGCGCTGTAACGTTTCCAGATGAAGCGGCGCAACATTTTCGTCGGTTACGATGACGGTCCTGTCCAGTTTCATCAGCGGCTTGATGTGGTCGCCGGCCGACGCAAGCAGCCCTTCGCCGACAAGCACATCATAGCTACGGTCCCCCAGATTAACATGGACCGTTTCAGAGCCGCTCATGCCGAAATTCCTTTATTGCAAATGTATGTTTTCACGGCGGCGATTACCGAATTAACGACATCTTCCGGCGGGCCATCAATGCTTTCGACCGTGATATCCGCTTCTGCGTATAGCGGGTAGCGCTTTTCAATCAACTTTTCCAGGGTTCCTTTCGGGTCTTCCGTCATCAGCATTGGCCGGTCCGACCGGCGGTTGACCCGCCGCCATAGCACATCCGGCTCCGCGCGAAGCCAGATTGAAATGCAGCGCCCCAGTATTGCCTTGCGGGTTTCCGCGTCCGCGAAAGCGCCGCCGCCTGTCGCCAGCACGTGTACCGGTCTATCCAGCAACCGCTCGATAACCCGCCGCTCCCCGTCGCGGAATTCGGCTTCGCCGTAGGTTTCGAATATATCCTCAATGGAACAGCCTGCGGCGGCTTCGATTTCGTCATCGGCATCGACAAAAGGAACACCAAGACGCGCAGCGACTCTGCGGCCGATGGATGTCTTGCCGGCGCCCATCATGCCCACCAGCACAAGGGATTTCGGTAATATCAGTTTTTCATGGGAGGTCATTGCTTCGGCACGACGTTGGTAGATCGATTGAATCGGGTATCGGAGGCCTATAAACTGCCGTAGAATCGACATAGTCAAGAAATAGCGTTGCATTCAACTGAACGTATGGTTTCGGCCTGAAAAGGATTCCATGAGAAGTCTCACGAAATTCCTCGCAATCCTGCTTGTTGTCGCCGTTGGCGGGTTTGCCGCCTTCCTCGCAACATGGGATATTCCGGCCCCGTCACAAAAGGTCGAAAAAGTGCTTAGTGATGATCGCTTCCCGCGCTAGAGGGCTGGCTGTGCTGGCGGCCGTATGGCTGCCGGTTGCAGCCGTTGCCGCCGAGCGGCAGGGACCTGTGAATATATCACCAACCGTGCTGGCGCAGTCCGGACCCGTAAGGCTGGTGCCGCGGGAGCGTGTCGCGCCGGCTGCCGGTCCGCAGGGCGAGCAGGCGCTGCCGGCCGGCCCGTTGGAAAGTGCACCGTCCGTTCAGACGCCGCACCGCAGCATCCAGAATATCGAAGTCAACGCCCTGAGCGGTCCGGAACCCGATGAAGCGGGCTCGCTTTATGCTGACAATGGTGGGTTTGGCGGCGCGCTTTGGGAGGGGATGCCCCGGGATCTCATCGGGCGGCTGATTCAGCGCCTTCCCGCGACCACGCAATCGCCTGCCATGCGGGATATCGTGCGCCGCTTGTTGCTGACGGCGGCTTCGCTGCCGCCGCGTGGTGATGAAGGCGGCGCCAGCCTGATTGTTTCGCGTGTTGAACGGTTGCAGGCGATGGGGCTGCTTGGGTCCTCGTCGGAACTTGCCGATGTTGCGCCGAATCGGAACAGTGACCAGAATCTTCAGCGTTTGCGGGCTGAAAATTTTCTGCTGCGCAACGATGTCGGGGGGGCGTGCGGGGAAGCCGCCCGGCAGCCGCTGCAACCAGGCGACCTGTTCTGGCAGAAATTGATGATTTATTGCCAGGCAATACAGGGCGATACCGCCGGCGCCTCGCTCGGATCCAGCCTGTTGGTGGAAACCGGCCAACTGGATGATCCGGCCTATCTCACGCTTGTTGATCAGCTGGTATCCGGCAACGCCACGGTGGTCGACAGTCTTGTCAGCCCGACGCCCTTGTTGTTGTCCCTGATGCGGACCGCTAATATTCCGGTACCTGCAGATGCGCTTGAACGGGCGACGCCCCCGCAACTGGGGCTGATTGGCAGCAGTCCCAATACGACAATTGAAATCCGTCTTGAAGCGGCGGAACGTGCAGCACTTTATGGTTCGATGACAGCGGACCGGCTGGCGGAAGTATATGCCAGTGTCGCGTTTTCCACGGATGATCTGGACAATGCATTGAGCATCGCCGATGTGACCCGCACGCCGCGGGGCAGGGCGCTGCTGTATCAGGCGGCGCTCGTGCATGCTGTTCCGGCGGCCCGGGCGGCTGTCGTGCAGAAGGCGTTGGCCCTTGCCCATGAGGATGGCCGCTACGCGCTGATCGTGCATGTCTACGAAACCCTGCTGACGGGGTTATCGCCGAGCAATGAATTGATATGGTTCGCGGCCGATGCCAGCCGGGCGCTTTTCGCGCTGGATCGTGCCGATCTGGCGCAACGGTGGCGGGCAACACTGCGGCAGGAAGCGGCCCGTGACCCGGAATTCGCTATCGCTGCCGATAGCCTGTGGGCCATCGCGACATTGGCGGAAACCGGGCAGAACAGTGAAGCCACGATACCCGCCCCTGAATCCAGGGCTGACCCGGTGAATGCGGCCCTCGCCGCTGCCGCGCCGACCGAAGCGGCCAGGCCCGCGTTCGGTGGTGTTCAGCGAGGCGTCGTCGTGACCACATTTAATGTCCTGCCGAAGCCGTCTGCGCCGGCGCTGCCGGTGGTGCGGGACGTCAGGATCGACCCAGCTGGTGCCGCGGCCTGGCGCGCGGCGCTGCACAACACGTCGCCGGACACTGCGGCAAACCGGATTGCAGATGCCTTTATGTTGCTGTCTGCGGCCGGAATCATTGTCGACGATGATGAGTTCCGTGCATTGCTGGGTGACTCAGGCCCGCGCATGACAGTATCGCCTGATCCCGCGTACCGGACAATGCTTGCCCGCGCATCGAAGGCGGGCCGACGGGGTGAAACGATATTGATTGCGGCATTGATGTTGGGCGAATCCGGCGTGGCAGAACTGGATACGACCGCAAGCACTGAAATTGTATTGGCGCTGCGTCTTGTTGGATTGCCACAGGAAGCGCGAAAACTCGCGATCGAAATCGCGGTGCAGGCGGGATTATAGGCCATCTCGGAATTGCTCGAATCGTTCCTTGAAATGATGTCGGCCGAACGTGGTGCGTCATCCAATACACTGGCGGCCTATCGCCGGGATCTTGAGGCCTGTATCGGCTATCTCGATAAACACGGGGTGAAGGTTGAAGCTGCTGTAAGCGAAGACATTCGCCGGTATCTGGCCAGCTTCGATGCAACGGTTGCTGCGAGTACGGCGGCGCGACGGCTTTCCGCAATCCGGCAGTTTTATCGTTTTCTGCATGTCGATGGCATCCGCGGGGACGATCCAACGGTCGTTCTTGATAGTCCGCGCCAGCGCCGCCCTCTGCCTAAGGTTCTGAGTGAGGAAGACGTATCCCGATTGCTGGCTGCGGCGCGGGCGGAAAAAGGCGCCAATGGCCGGCGCCTCATCGCCATGCTGGAGCTGCTTTACGCGACCGGGTTGCGTGTTTCGGAACTTGTCAGCCTCCCGCTATCCGCCTGTGCCCGGGATCGCGAATTTCTGGTGGTGCGCGGCAAGGGCGACAAGGAAAGGCTGGTGCCACTGAACGAGCCGGCCTGCGAAGCGGTGGACGAATACCGAACAGTTCGTCGAACTCATGTTCCCGGTGGCGGCGAATCACGCTGGCTGTTCCCGTCGCGTGGGGCGGAAGGCCATATAACCCGCCAGCGTTTTGCCCAGATGCTGAAAATGCTCGCTATCGCGGCAAATATCGACCCCCGGCTCGTCAGCCCGCACGTGCTGCGGCATGCCTTTGCCAGTCATCTGCTGGCGAATGGTGCCGATTTGCGCAGCGTGCAAAAAATGCTCGGCCACGTCGACATTTCGACGACACAGATATATACGCATGTTCTTGATGCGCGCCTGCATGCGCTGGTCGACCGTGCCCATCCGCTGGCGCTGGCGGCGCATGGCACTTATACCGGCACAGCCCGATAACCCCGTCTATTGAACCGGACTTTCCATGAATACATTTCTCGAATTTGAACGCCCGATCGCCGAACTTGAAAACAAGATCGAGGAACTGCGCCATCTTTCTGATTCCGGCAATATCAATATTGCGGATGAAGTCGGCCGGTTGCAGGTCGAGGCTGACCGGCAGTTGCGTCAGGCATATTCGAACCTCGACCCCTGGCAGAAGGTCCAGGTGGCGCGTCATCCCGAGCGGCCGCATTGTATCGATTACGTCAACGCGTTGTTTGACGACTTCACGATGCTCGCCGGCGACCGCTCGTATGGCGAAGATTCCGCGGTTCTTGGCGGAATGGGCAGGTTTCAGGGATATTCATGCGTTGTCATCGGCACCGAGAAGGGGGCGGATACCACAGCGCGGGTCCACCATAATTTCGGCATGGCGCGGCCCGAGGGATATCGCAAGGCGCAACGGCTGATGCGTCTTGCTGACCGGTTCCGGATTCCGGTTATCACCTTTGTCGATACAACGGGCGCATATCCGGGTATCGGCGCGGAAGAACGTGGCCAGGCCGAAGCCATCGCGCGGTCCATTGAAACCTGCCTCGGGCTGGAGACGCCTTTGGTGAGTGTGATTATCGGCGAGGGCGGTTCCGGCGGTGCCATGGCGCTGGCGGCGGCGAATACGGTGCTGATGCTTGAACACAGCATCTATTCGGTGATTGCACCGGAGGCCTGCTCGTCGATTCTGTGGCGCAGTGTCGATCAGGCCCGGGATGCGGCGCAGGCACTGAAGCTCACGGCGCATGACATGCTGCAGTTCGGGGTTATCGACCGCATTGTGGAGGAACCGGTTGGTGGCGCGCATCGTGACTCCCTCGGGACCATCGATGCCGTTGGCGCCGCGCTGGCGCAGGCGCTGGATGCCTTGCGGGGGTTCGACGGTGCGGCGCTGCGGGCACAGCGTCGCGAAAAATTCCTGAAAATTGGCGAAGGACAGGCCGCCTGATACCGTCCATATGCGGCTGTTAGCGCCTTTGGCAAAGCGTCGCCCGAACCAGACTGCCGCGAAATTCTATAGCTTGCCGTGGCAGTGTTTGTATTTCTTGCCTGAACCGCAGGGACAGGCTGAATTGCGCTGTACCTTTCCCCAGGTTTCGGGGTCGTTCGGATCGATCTGGTCTGCCGTTGGCCGCCGTCGCACGGCAACGCCAGCGTCACCATCGCCTGCCAGCGCCGGGTCACTGCGCATTTCCACCATTTCCGGCTGATCGCGTTGGAACATCTGTTCCGGCGGCGCCTGAGTCTCGAATTCAATATGGCATAGCACGGTCGTTACCGTTTCACGGACACCGCCAAGCATGGCCTCGAACATTGTGAACGCTTCGCTCTTGTATTCGTTCAGCGGGTCGCGCTGGGCGTATGCGCGCAGGTTGATACCCTGCCGCAGATGGTCGAGCTGCAGCAGATGTTCCTTCCAGTTCTGATCGAGGATCTGCAGCAGCAGGCTTTTTTCCGCCATGCGCATCAGCTCGGCGCCGTAATTCGCAGCCTTTCCCGCCATTTTCCGTCCGACAGCGTCGTTGACGCGTTCTTCGAGTTCCTCGTCGGCGATGCCTTCTTCCTTGCCCCAGTCCTGCACTGGCAGGTCCAGACCGAAGATACGCAGGCATTCCTCATGCAGCCGGTCCAGTTCCCACTGATCCGAATAGGTCCCATCCGGTATACAGCTCGTGATCAGGTCTTCGATCACCTGTTGGCGCATTTGGAGGACATCATCCTGAACGTCCTCGGCGCGCATCAGTTCCTTGCGCTGTTCGTATATGACCTTGCGCTGATCGTTCATCACATCGTCGAATTTCAGCAATTGCTTGCGAATTTCAAAGTTGCGTGCCTCGACCTTCTGCTGGGCTTTCTCAAGCGCCTTGTTGATCCAGGGATGAATGATCGCTTCGCCGTCTTCCAGCCCCAGCTTGCGTAACATTGAATCCATGCGATCGGACCCGAAAATGCGCATCAGGTCGTCTTCCAAGCATACAAAAAATTTAGAGGCGCCAGGATCGCCCTGACGTCCGGCGCGGCCGCGAAGCTGATTGTCGATCCGGCGCGATTCGTGCCGTTCGGTGCCCAGCACATATAACCCGCCGGCATCCAGGACCTGTTTCCGTTTTTCGACGATCTCGGCTTCGATTTCCTTCGATTTCGCTTCGCGAAGGGCTTCATCATCAACCCCGTCGAATTCACGCAGCAGCCGCATTTCCAGGTTGCCGCCCAGCTGAATGTCGGTACCGCGACCGGCCATGTTGGTGGCGATCGTTACCGCACCGGGAACACCCGCATCCGCAATAATGAACGCTTCCTGCTCATGGTGGCGTGCGTTCAGGACGCTGTGCTTGATTTTTCGCTCTTTCAGGCCGGCGGCAAGTTCTTCGGAATTTTCGATGCTGACCGTGCCGATCAGGACGGGCTGCTGACGCTTGCCGCACTCTTCGATCTGCTTGACGATAGCCTCAAATTTCTCGCGCTTTGTACGATATACCTCATCGTCCTCATCCTTCCGGACCATGTTCCGGTTTGTCGGCACTTCGACGACTTCAAGGCTGTAAATTTCCGCAAATTCGCCCGCTTCGGTCGTTGCCGTACCGGTCATGCCGGCCAGCTTGGGGTAAAGCCGGAAAAAGTTCTGGAACGTGATCGAGGCCAGTGTCTGGTTTTCCTGCTGGACGGTGACGCCTTCTCTCGCTTCCAGCGCCTGGTGCAGTCCTTCTGAAAACCGCCGACCGTCCATCATGCGGCCAGTGAATTCGTCGATGATGACGACCTTGTCGTCCTTGACGATATAATCCTTGTCCGCCTGGAACAGTGTATGCGCCCGAAGCGCCTGGTTCACATGGTGGACGATGGAGATATTCTGCGAGTCGTAAAGGTTGCCATCGGTGACCAGGCCAGCTTCTTCGAGCAATTGTTCGATATGCTCGGTACCGACTTCGGTCAGCGTTACGCTGCGCTGTTTTTCTTCTTTCTCGTAGTCTTCCGGCACGAGCTTCGGGATCAACTTGTCGATTTTCTGATACATTTCGGAAAAATCGTCGGTCGGGCCCGAAATGATCAACGGCGTACGCGCCTCGTCGATCAGGATCGAATCGACTTCATCGACAATGGCAAAGTTGAAATCGCGCTGGACCATTTCATCCAGTGAAAATTTCATATTGTCGCGAAGGTAATCGAAGCCAAATTCGTTATTCGTTCCGTAGGTCACATCGGCGGCGTATTGCTCGCGCCGTTCATCATCGCTCAAACCGTGGACGATGCAGCCGACCGTCAGTCCCAGGAATTTATAAACCTGTCCCATCCATTCCGAATCGCGGCTGGCCAGATAGTCATTGACCGTGACGACGTGCACACCCTTGCCCTCCAGGGCGTTCAGGTAGACGGCGAGCGTGGCGACAAGCGTCTTGCCCTCGCCGGTTCTCATTTCCGCGATCTTGCCCTGATGCAGCACCATGCCGCCAACCAGCTGCACATCAAAATGTCGTTGTCCGAGTGCCCGTTTCCCGGCTTCTCGAATGGTGGCGAAGGCGTCGATAAGGATGTCGTCGAGGGTTTCGCCATCGGCAAGCCGCTGCCGCAACCAGTCCGTGCGCGCGCGGAGCTCGTCGTCGCTCAGCGATTCGACGTCTGCTTCAGCTGTGCCTATAGCATCGACCGTTACCTGTAACGTCTTGATAAAACGGTCGTTTGGGGTTCCAAATACCCGTCGGAGCATGCCGCCGATCATGAGAACCTCGAATCCGGGGTTGCAGGACTAGAGCCAGCCATACTTTTTGACAGCGGGCCCGATTGCCGCACATCGCGGCATACTAGGGCAGTCAAATAAGGTTCTCGGCATCGACTGTCAACGCCGTGGAGCCGATGCGGTCGCATACTCTTGTGCCTTCTAACCGTATGTGGTTTATGCCGTTGTCTGATTTCTTGAGGGTTATATCCTCCGTATTCTGAAGGAGATTAAGCATGCCACGTCTGAATAATGTGGTTGCCGTTGTTGCGGTAATGTTGTCGGCAATGGCTTTTTCCGGCCAGGCGATGGCGCAGGCGGGGCAGGATATCCCGGTTGCGACGGTGAATGGCGAAAACGTGATGCGCAGCGAAATTTTGCGCCAGTATGAAGGTTTGCCGGACAACGTGAAACAGGGCGGACTGGAATCTGTTTATCCGCGGCTGCTGGAGCGGATGATTCAGCAGTCATTGCTGGTCAGGCAGGGCCGTGAGAATAATCTTGCCGATGACCCTGCCGTGAAAGCGCGCGTGGAGCAGTTTGAAGATGCGATCATCGCCGATTCCTATTTGAACAAGCTGATCGAACAGAATATGGCGCCGGAGTTTCTGCAGAACCAGTATAACGAGTTCCTGGCGCAGAACCCGCCGACCGAGCAAGTGCACGCGCGGCATATTCTGCTGAAGACCGAAGCGGACGCCACAAATGTTATTGGCCATATCGCGGCTGGCAAGGCGTTCCAGGATGCGGCGAAGGAATTTTCGACGGGTCCCAGCGCGTCCAACGGCGGCGATCTTGGTTTCTTCAAGCGGGAAGACATGGTCAAGCCATTCTCTGATGCCGCGTTTGGAATGACGGATGGCGAGGTCAGCAAGGCACCTGTAAAAACCCGGTTCGGCTATCACGTGATTCAGGTGGTCGAACGGCGCAAGACCGAACCGCCGACTTTTGAGCAATTGAAGCCGCAGCTAATGCAGCGCGCTGGCCGCAACGTCGCTATCGAGGTTATGCAAAAGCTCGTTGACGACGCGAAGGTTGAGCGTTTCAATCTGGATGGCGCACCTTTGGCGCCGGCACCGGAACCACAATAGGTCGAAAATGCTGAAAATATCCCCGCTGGCCCCGGCCCGTTTTCCGAAGATACCGGAAATACCGGGCGTTACGCTGACAGGGCAGCATGTCGGTCTGAAAGCCGACCCCAAGGTCAAGGACATGATGCTGGCCTGTCTGGCACCGGGGACGGCGATTGCGGGTGTTTTTACCTCGTCCAAATGCCCGTCCGCGCCGGTTGACTGGTGCCGAAAGGTTCTCTCCGGTGGGGTTGCTCGTGCGGTCGTCGTGAATTCGGGCAATGCGAACGCGTTTACGGGCAATGCCGGGGACCTGGTTGTCGAGGCGACGGTAAAAGCCGCGGCGAAGCTCGCCAGGTGCAAGAAAGAGGAAGTCTTTGTCGCGTCCACGGGCGTGATCGGGCAGCCGGTACCACCCGATTATATCGCCAGTCGCCTGCCGAAACTGTTCAAATCCGTGAAGCCCGGGTCCTGGCAACTGGCGGCCCGCGGTATCATGACGACCGATACCTTTCCCAAGGCGGCTTCTCGCAAGGTGAAAATCGGCGACGCCGAAGTGACGATTGCGGGTTTCGCGAAAGGCTCCGGTATGATTGCGCCGGATATGGCGACAATGCTGGGGTTTGTCTTCACGGATGCGAAGATCCCGCCCAAGGTTTTGCAGTCGTTGCTGAAGTCGGCCACAGACAAGTCCTTTAATTGCATTACCGTCGACAGCGACACATCGACCAGCGATACGGTGCTGCTCTGCGCGACCGGCAAAGGTAAAAAACATGAAGTCGTGACATCGGCTCGGGATGCGCATCTGAAAGAATTTCGCGGCGCGCTTGAAGACCTCATGTCCGATCTCGCAATCCAGATTGTTCGCGACGGCGAAGGTGCCCAGAAACTGGTGACGATTGACGTTTCCGGTGCGGTTTCGGCGGCTTCGGCGCGCAAGATCGGGTTGTCCATCGCCAATTCCCCATTGGTAAAAACGGCGATTGCCGGCGAGGATGCGAACTGGGGACGGGTCGTGATGGCGGTTGGCAAGGCCGGGGAGCCGGCGGATCGCGACAAGCTTTCGATTTCGATGGGCGGCGTGAAGATCACCGCATCGGGGCAGCTGGTCGAAGGTTATGACGAAGCGCCGGTTGCCGTGCATATGAAGGGACAGGACGTCCATATCGCGGTTGATATCGGCCTTGGCCGTGGCAAAGCGCGGGTATGGACCTGCGACCTGACCCACGGCTACATCGAAATTAATGCGGATTACAGGTCCTGACAGACGGCCGCGCCATACCGTCCGGCTGCTGGGAAGCCGGTGGCCCTGACGGGGCCGCGAAAGACCTTCCCATCGTGCTGGTCGCGGCAGGAGCGCTGGTCGATGTCGATGGCCGCGTTCTTATCGCCCGCCGTCCACCCGGCAAGGCCATGGCGGGCTTATGGGAGTTTCCCGGCGGCAAGGTGCATGAAGGCGAAACCCCGGAAATCGCGCTGATCCGCGAACTGCAGGAAGAAATCGGCGTCGATACACGGCAAAGCTGCCTGGCGCCGATTGCCTTCGCCAGCCATACCTATGATGATTTCCATTTGCTGATGCCGCTTTTTGCCTGCCGCGTCTGGCAGGGCACGCCGCAGCCGCTGGAAGGCCAGGAACTGACCTGGGTGCGCCCGGCGCGCCTTGGTGATTATCCGATGCCGCCTGCCGATATTCCGCTGGTGGCAATCCTCCGGGACCTGCTGTAGGGGCTTATTCCGGCCGCGCCTTGTCGGCTACCGGAATTTCCGCCGTATCCAATGCATCTGCCAGGCGTGCCTCCGCACTGCCGGGGCGCAGGGGTTGTTGCTGGGTTTCATGCGGTGCCCAGCCATGTAGCCAGATGACCTCAAACGTTGCGTTGATCCGCCCATCCGGCCCCGCATGGCGTTCCTGATAAAGTTGCGCCATGCGCAGAAACAGATCCTTGCGGGTGAATTCGCGCGGGCGGACCACTGCCGCACTGGTTTCGCCCATTCCCCGCAGGTCGGCCAAAAGTTTCAGCGCGTTCTCGTAGGTCACGGTAATGGTGTCGGTGTCTATGACCGGCAACGCGAAACCGGCCCGCTGCATCAGCGCCCCCGCGTCCCGGATTTCCAGGAATGGGGATACACGGGGGCTGGCCCCGTCGCGCAGTTCGATTTCCGCCGCCATCAGGCATTCGCGTAATTCGATAAGCGTATCGCCGCCCAGCGTCGCCGCGAGAAACAATCCATCCGGTTTCAGGCAGCGACGAACCTGCAGCAATGCACCCGGCAGGTCGTTGACCCAATGCAGGGAAAGATTGCTGACGGCCAGATCAAATCGGCCTTCCGCAAAAGGCAGGGCCTCTTCATCGGCGACGATGGCGGGACCGCCTGCCTGACGGACCATCGCTTCTGAAATATCGGCCTGCAGCAGGGTTCCGATCCGGCTGTTTGCCGAAATGGCATCGCGCAGCATGCCGGTATGGCTGCCGATATCGACCGCCAGCGGAAATTCCCGCGAAATGTCGAGCAGCCGGTCGGCCAGCCGGTCCGCGACCTCGCGGAACAGGAAGTCGAACTTGGCAAGTCCGGGCGCGGCACGGTCGCGGTGCGTGCGGACCACGCGGCGGTCGAAAACATTCATTTGATCGGACATTGCCGACAATATGGCGCGCACTCGGGGCAGGGGCAATGCGGTCCGGCTTGAGCCCGCGTTGCGATTCCGCCTAGAGTCGTGAAAAGCGACAAACCGGAGGAATTTGCGATGGCAGGGACAATCGATGCGAAAGCATTGCGGGATGCATTCGACGATGGTGCTGAACTGGCTGTCATTGACGTCCGCGAAGAAGGGGTCTTCGGGCGCAGCCACCTGCTGCGCGCGGTGAATATTCCACTCAGCGTTCTGGAACTTCGCATTCGTGACCTTGTGCCGCGTGCGGCGATCCGGTTGGTGGTGATCGATGACGAGGATGGCCTGTCCCAAAGGGCGTGCAAAATCCTGACTGCTGCGGGCTACAACGACCTTTCGATCCTTCAGGGTGGGGTGCAAGGCTGGAGTCAGGCAGGATTTGAGCTGTTCAGCGGCATGAACGTTCCCTCGAAAGTGTTCGGTGAACATATCGAGCATCGGTATGACACCCCGAATATATCCGCCGAGGATTTGAAGGCCCGGGTGGATGCCGGCGAAAACCTGGTAATCCTCGACAGTCGGCCGATGAATGAATTTCACCGCATGAGCATTCCCGGCGGGATCGATTCCCCGGGTGCGGAACTGGTCCGGCATGTTCGCGACCTTGCCCCGGACCCGGATACGCTTGTCGTCGTCAATTGCGCCGGACGAACCCGGTCAATCATCGGGGCACAATCGCTGATCAATGCCGGGACGCCGAACCGCGTCATGGCGCTGAAGAACGGCACGATGGGTTGGCATCTGGCCGGGTTGGCGCTCGAACACGGCGCGGACCGCCAATACGGCGATGTTTCGCAGACGGCGCTCGACTGGTCGTTGGACGCCGCTGCACAGGTGGCTCGCAAATACGGTGTCCAGAGTATTGAGGCGGATACGCTCCGCGAATGGCAGGGGCAGTCCAAAGAACGGACCCTGTTCGTATTCGATGTGCGCTCGCCGGAAGAATATGAAATTGGCCATGTTGCCGGTTCGCGGCATGCGCCGGGCGGGCAGCTCGTGCAGGCGACGGACCGGTATGTGGGTACAGCAAATGCGCGGATCGTCCTGATCGATGATACCGGCGTCCGCGCGACGATGACGGCAAGCTGGTTGATCCAGATGGGTTGGACGGATGTCTATATTCTCAAGGACGGGCTGACGCATTTGCCCTGTGAAGCGGGTGCCTTCATATCGCCAGTTCCGGAGGTTACGGCGCTGACGGTGCCGTCCCTGTCCGTGGACGAGCTGGATCCTGACAGCATGACGGTGATCGATCTCGGTACCAGCCTTGCCTATCGCGATGGTCACATTCCGGGTGCCTGGTGGGCCATTCGTTCGCGACTGGTGGATGCACTGACCCGTATGCCGGAATCACGGCGCATTGTCGTTACAGGCAGTGATATGCGGCTGGTGCAGCTTGGCGCCGCTGATCTGGCGTCGCTGACTGACGCGGAAGTCCTTGTGCTGGAGGGGGGAACGGATGCCTGGCGCGCCGCCGGCAAGCCGATGGAAGAAGGCTTTACCAGCCTCGCCGCCGACAAGGAGGATATTTACTACCTGCCGTATGACCGTGAAGGCACGGTGGAGGAAGCGATGAACCAGTACCTCACCTGGGAAATCGCACTGATTGAACAGATCAAGCGGGATGGTACCCTGGTTTTCCCGGAATTCGGTCCCTGATGGTGACTGCGTTCCGCATTGCGCCCCTGGGACGGGCGGTGCTGAACGTTGTTTTGCCGCCGCGTTGTGCTGTCTGCGGTGTCACGATAGAGGATGAGGGTGCGCTATGTGCGGGTTGCTGGAGCAGTATTCGTTTTCTGGCGCCGCCGGAATGCGCCTGCTGCGGCTACCCGTTCGAGTATGTGGTGCCGGAACGTACGTTATGCGCTGCCTGCACGCGCCGGCAGCCCGAATTTGACCGTGCCCGTGCCGTTTTTGCCTATGAAGAGTCCAGCCGGGGGCTGATCCTTGCGTTCAAACATGCCGACCGGACGCATGATGCGCCTGCGTTCGGCCGGTGGCTGGCAAGGGCAGGTCATGAACTTCTGCTGGATGCGGACCTGATTGTGCCTGTGCCGTTGCACCGATGGCGCCTGTTTCGTCGCCGTTACAATCAGGCCGCTTTGCTGGCCCAGTCGCTGGGCCGGATTTCAGAAAACCAGGTTGTGGTGGATCTTCTGGTCCGGCATCGGCACACACGTACGCAGGGCCGGATGTCCCGCACAGCACGCATCCGGAATGTGCGGGGCGCGTTCTCGGTGCGTGACAAATGGCAGGAATCGCTGCGGGGCAGGCGCGTGCTGCTGGTTGACGATGTGCTGACGACGGGCGCGACAGCCGAAGCATGTGCCCGGGCGCTGAAGCGCGCCGGGGCTGTAGCGGTGGATGTTCTGGCGCTTTCCAGGGTTGTCAGGCCGCGGCACTGACGCCACATTCTACGCCATGCCAGTGTAGTGTGATGTATAATACGGTAATTACCGGTGGAAGCGGAGAAGGATTGAATATGTCAAAGGTCGAAATTTATACCAGCCCGTTTTGCGGCTTCTGTCACCGGGCAAAGCATCTGCTGGGACAGAAGAATGTCACTTATGACGAAGTCGATGTCATGATGGACGGCAAACGCAAGCGTGAAATGGTAGAACGGGCGGGCGGACGCACCAGCGTGCCGCAGATCTTCATCGATGGCGAACATATCGGCGGGTGCGATGAGTTATTCGCGCTGGATGACGCAGGCAAGCTCGACGAGAAACTGTCGGCGGCCGGGTGATCATAACCTTCGGGTAGGACGGCCGAAAAGGCGCTTAATGAATCCGGTGAACCCGCGTCGCAGGCCGGAGCGGGATTACGGCTTCGCCTTATAAATATCCGGGTCGTGGATGGTCATCATCGTTTGCGGGCTGGACAGGGGCGTAAAGCCAGCCCGGGCGTATACGTTATGCGCATCCCGGGTTGCCAGCAGCCAACGGCGCATCCCCTGCAATTGCGGATGGTCGACAAGGCATTGTGTCAGCCAGGTCGCCAGGCCACGGCCACGCCAGTCTTCCAGAACAAAGACGTCACCCATATAGGCAAAGGTCGCGTAATCGGTCACGACCCGGGCGAAACCGACCATTTGTTTGTCACTGTAAAGCCCCATGACCAGCGAGTGGTGGAGCGATTTTTCGACTGTTTCGCGGGGGATGCTTTCCGCCCAATAGCAACCATGCAGGAAGCCGTGCACCGTATCGAGGTCGATCCGTGCCGGGTCGTCACTGGCGGTAAAGCCGTCTTTTTCGATTTCGTATGTCATGGCTTTCTCATGGCGGCGACGTGCTGAACCACCCTGGTGTTCTCCTGAATGCATTGGCCGAATGCAACGATGCTCAATTGGCCTCTTAACTTTTCCAGCAGCTCGCCGCGGCGCAGCAGAAAATCCGGATTGCGGGGACGTCCAAAAGCTTCGTTACCGTCGGCGAATGTCTCGTAAATCAGGATGCCGCCTGGTGCAACAGCGGCGATGATAAGCGGCAGGATGGGGCGCCACAAATAATTGGTGACGACAATGCCGTCGAATTGCCGATTGCCCAATGGCCAGGCGCTCCCGGATTCAAGGTCGGCTTCGATGATTTCGGCGACCGGGTGATCGACGAGATCATGCAGAAATTCGGTTCTGACATCGACGAATGTGGTGGTGTGTCCGCGATCCAGAAAATACCTGCCATGCCGGCCGCCGCCACAGGCGAGGTCCAGTACGCGACCACCTGCCGGTACCCGGTTGGCAAAACGTATTACCCAGTCTGAGGGCGGGCGGTCGTGGCTGTGCATTCCGTGGGGGACCATGTTTTCCAAAAATTAATTCTTGCGGCTTAGGCTGCAACGCACCATCTTTGATTTTCCGATTTGCGGAAATTTACTGTGGAACGGGTCTCAGCACCATGATTTCATTCAATCTTCGTTGTAAAAATGACCATGTCTTCGAGGCATGGTTCAAGGATAGCGCGGCCTATGACACGCAGAAAAAGGGCAAGAAACTCTCCTGCCCGAACTGCGGCAATGCGAAGATAGACAAAGCGATCATGGCGCCATCTATAGCCCGCGGGTCGAGCCGCGGACAGGATGACAATGCGCCGTCGCCTGAAGCGATGCGGAATATGCTGCTCGAAGTCCGTGCCGCGGTTGAACAGAATTGCGATTACGTCGGTTCCGAATTTCCCGAAGAGGCGCGTAAAATTCATTACGGGGAAACCGAAAAGCGCAATATTTATGGCGAAGCGACGACTGAGGAAGTCTCGGAACTTTCCGAAGAAGGCGTCGAATTCGGAAACATTCCCTGGATCCAGCATACCGATAGCTGAAAACCGGCCTATTCGCTTTTTTCCGCCACCGCGACGTAGTTGACGTCCAGGTCCTTGGGGGCCAGTGACCAGCGATCCGTAAACGGATTGAACGTGACGCCGGAAAATTCGACCACGTTCATGCCCGCCGTCCGCAAGCCGCCCGCCAGCTCGGACGGTTTGACGAAGCGTCGCCAGTCATGCGTGCCTTTCGGCAGCCATCGCAGGATATACTCCGCACCGACAATCGCCAGGACGTATGACTTTGCGGTCCGGTTCAGGGTTGCCAGGAACATCAACCCGCCTGGTCTGGTCAATCCGGCCGTCGCCGCAAGGAAGGCATCGACATCGGCGACATGTTCGATCACTTCCATATTGAGAACGGCATCGAATTGTTCGCCCGCGGCATGAAGTGCTTCCGCTGTGGCCACGCGGTAGTCGATGTCCAGGCCCATTTCCGTCGCGTGGGTGCTGGCGATCCCAATATTCTTTCCGGTGGCATCAATGCCGGTGACGGACGCGCCCATTCGGGTCAGCGGTTCCGCCAGCAAGCCGCCACCGCAGCCGACATCGACGATGCGCAGGCCCTCCAGCGGCCGCTCCCCATTGGGATCGCGGTCAAACCGCGCCGCCAGCCGGTCCCTGATAAACCGCAGGCGGATCGGGTTGATCTGATGCAGCGGACGGAACGGTCCTTCGGTGTCCCACCATGTGGCGGCCATTGCCGCAAACTTCTCGACCTCCGCCGGGTCGACAGTCGTATCTGGATTCATGGGCTCATTCCTTCTTCCCGGCGGGATACGGCTTGCACCTGTTTCGTCATGCGCGTATGCATACGCCGCTTTTTTCCGGGACATCCGGCAATAGAACGAATTCAGGGTCCATGGGGCGCATTGTACAGAAATTCGGCGGCACGTCAGTGGGCGATCTTGATCGCATCCGCCACGTTGCCGGACTGGTAAAACGGGAATACGACCGGGGCAATCAGGTTGCCGTCGTCTTGTCCGCCATGTCCGGTATTACCAACGACCTGGTGGGCAAGGTCAATTCGATCAGCCCGCTCCATGACACGCGTGAGTATGACGCCGTCGTTGCGACGGGGGAGCAGGTGACCTGCGGCCTTATGGCGCTGGCGCTGCAGAGCCTTGGTGTCCCGGCCCGCTCCTGGATGGGCTGGCAGGTACCGATTCATACCGATGACGTGCATGGCAAGGCCAGAATTACCGGGGTCGGTACTGAGGGAATCCTGAGCCGTTTCGATGAGGGTCAGGTCGCGGTCGTAGCGGGCTTCCAGGGCATTGCCCCCTCGGGCCGTATCACGACGCTGGGTCGGGGCGGATCGGACACGACGGCAGTGGCGCTGGCGGCCGCTTTGGACGCGGACCGCTGCGATATTTATACGGATGTCGACGGCGTTTACACGACGGACCCGCGCATTGTACCGCGCGCGCAGAAAATCGACCGGATTACGTATGAGGAAATGCTCGAAATGGCGTCACAAGGCGCCAAGGTACTTCAAACCCGTGCCGTCGAGCTGGCAATGAACCAGAGAGTGCGCCTGCAGGTGTTGTCCACGTTCGAGGACCTGCCGGGCACACTCGTCGTGGACGAGGAAGAAATCGTGGAACAGCAGGTAGTGAGCGGCATAGCCTATAGCCGCGACGAAGCGAAGGTGACCCTGGTCGGGGTCGACGATCAACCCGGCGTCGCCGCCGGCATCTTCGGGCCGCTCTCTGACGCGAGCGTCAATGTCGACATGATCGTCCAGAATGTGTCCGGCGACGGCCGGCGGACCGATATGACCTTTACGGTCGGCAAGACGGACAAGGATCGCGCGGTTCAGATCCTGGAAGGGATTCGGGATACCCTTGAATACGGCGACCTGAATGTCGACCCTGCTGTCGTAAAAGTGTCTGTCATCGGTGTCGGCATGCGGTCGCATGCGGGTGTGGCAAAGACCATGTTTCAGGCCCTGTCGGAAAAAGGCATCAATATTCAGGTCATCTCGACTTCAGAAATCAAGATTAGCGTGCTGATATCCGAGGACTACGCTGAGTTGGCTATACGGGCATTGCATACCGCGTATGGACTCGATGCCGAATGAGGGCGTTAATACACGCGTAACTTTTAGGTTTTAAAGACAATACATTCGTTATTGCCAGTAGATACATGTTTGAATATTGTAAAAACGTATTCACGCGTTGTCGCAGTATTTCCTATTTGTTGCAACGCCCAGCCTGACACGTGTCTTGAACGCCATGTGGCGGGGTGTGTCGATTCTTTCGTCTGACCTGAATGGCGCGCGATGTTGAAACGATTACAGAACAGCGGCACAACCAAAGATGAACCCGACGATCAGGCGGACGAGCAGGTCCGTCAGACGGCTGGACAGTTTTTGAACGAGAAGCGCGCTGAATTCGGATATGACCTGCGTCACGTCTCAGAACAGTTGCGTATCCGTCATGTTTACCTTGTCGCGATCGAAGAAGATCGCCTGGATGACTTGCCCGGTGCGACCTATGCCGTCGGTTTCGTGCGCGCCTATGCCGAATTTCTGGGGCTGAACGGCCCGGAGATCGTTGAGCGCTTCAAGGAAGAAACCGAAGAGCTCGCCAAATCAGCACATCTTGTGTTTCCGTCGCCACAGTCCGAAGGAAAGATCCCGAGCGGCGTAATCCTGCTGATGTCGGTTATCGTCATGGCGCTGGTTTATGGCGGCTGGGTTTTTCTGTCATCGAAGGATCGGCCGATTGCCGAACTGGTCCCGGCGCTGCCCGAAAGTTTCCTGGAATTGATTGGTCAGGGCAAAGATGCGACCGAATCGAGATCAGAGGCGGAACCGGCGCAGTCGCCAAGCCCGGTGACGCAAAATCAGCCGGCGTCCAATACGCCCGTATCGATGCCGGCGGCGCCTGCACCGCAGCCTGAAATGCCGGCTGTTACACCCGCGCCGCTGAAGCCGGTGACTGTCGATACTTCGCCCGCTCCGGTTCCTCCCGTGACGGCACAGGAACCAACGCAACCGCCCGTGATATCGGCAGAACCTGAAACGCCAGCCGTTGCGGCCGCAGAGCAGGTCGCGACGATTACAGACAACGCGCAGAGCGTCAATGAAGCCGCCGAAACGGCCGTCGGGAACGCGGCGCCGCTGGTATCAGCGTCCGTCCCTGCACAGCCTGAAGAGCCTATCACACAAACCCTGGAATCTTCCGTACCCGCAGCCGCCGAAATGGCCCGGGCATCATCCGATGCGGCGGTAATAGACGTGCCGGACAGTGCGTCTGAAACTGCGGAAACAACGGTCGCTTCAACGTTACCCAGTGCTCCTGCGGAGACGGCAGTTCCGGCCACGGCGATATCGGATGGTTCGCCGCCGGTTACAGCGGATTCGGATAATGATTCCGCGCAGGCGGACGGAAACGTCATGGCTGCTTTGCCAGGGCCGCCGGCGCCGCCGGCAATCGGCGCCGACAGCCCGCGCGTCTACGGTACCGAAAACGCCGATTCCCGCGTTGTCCTGCGGGCGTCGGAAGACGTATGGGTGCAGGTGAGAGACGAAGCAGGTAATCTGCTGCTGACGCGCCTGTTGCGCAAGGGCGATGCCTATCGTGCGCCGAACGATTCCGGTCTTATCATGCGGACGGGAAATGCCGGTGGACTGGAAATTCTCGTCGATGGCGCGGTCATTCCGCGTATCGGGTCGAAGGGGATCGTTCTGAACGATGTAGCGCTTGACGCCGATTTGCTGAAAGCCGGTACGGCGACATCGCGATAGTGCGATTCCGGAACAGATTGATCCGGCCCTTGATATTTCCGGGATGTGCGAGCACATTCGCCGCCACCTTTTAAACAAGACACTGACGGCATTTTCTCATGGCTCAGCTACAGCCCGTTCGCGGCACGCACGATCTTCTGCCTGAACAGACACGCGCACATCGTCGGGTCACCGACTGCGCGCGTGATGTCGCGCTGTGTTACGGGTTTGAGGAGGTGTCGACACCCATCTTCGAATTCAGCCAGGTATTCAAGCGGACACTGGGCGACACATCGGACATCGTCACGAAGGAAATGTATACCTTCACCGACAAGGGCGGCGACGAGGTCACGCTGAGGCCGGAGAATACGGCCGGGATCGCGCGCAGTTTCATTTCCGAAGGGCTGGCGCAGCTGACGCCGCTCAAGGTTTTCTACAATGGCCCGATGTTCCGCTACGAACGGCCGCAAAAGGGCCGCCTGCGCCAGTTCCACCAGATTGGTGTTGAACTGATCGGTGTCGCGCAGCCCCAGGCGGATATCGAGGTCATTGCCTGCGGCGCGCGGGTGCTGGCCGAACTGGGGGTCATCGAATTGGCGACCCTGGAGTTGAATACCCTTGGCGATACGGAAAGCCGCACCGCATACCGCACGGCGCTGGTTGATTATTTCAGCCAGTACGAAGCAGACCTGTCGGCGGATAGCAAGGAACGGCTGGTGCGCAACCCGCTGCGGATTCTTGATTCAAAGAATGAGGGTGATCGCAAGATTATTGCCGATGCGCCCGTCTTTACCGACTTCCTGAACACGCTGAGTCAGGACCATTTTGCCGCTGTCCGGGAAGGTCTGGACGCGCTGGGTATCGCCTATACGCTTAACCCACGGCTGGTGCGCGGGCTTGATTATTACTGCCATACCGCTTTCGAATTCACCACCAATGCGCTGGGCGCGCAGGGTGCGCTGATCGCGGGCGGACGCTATGACGGGCTGATCGGCATGATGGGTGGCAACGAAACGCCAGGTGTCGGCTGGGCCGGGGGTATCGAGCGGCTGGCATTGCTGGGTGGCGATGCGCCTGCTGCACCGCGGCCGATTGCGGTGGTGCCGGTTGGCGAGGAGCCGCAAAAAATTGCGCTCGAATTGTCGGAAACCCTGCGTCGCGAAGGGTTCCGCATCGATCTGGCCTATAGCGGTAATCTGAGCCGTCGCATGAAAAGGGCAAACCGGCTGAATGTTCTCGCCGCCGTCATCATCGGCGAGGATGAAATGGCACGCAACGCCGCGACCGTGCGTCACATGGATACGGGCGAGCAGGAAGAGGTCCCGCTGGCCTCCCTCCCGGAATACCTCGCCCGCCACCGTTAGCGAAGCCATGCCGGCGGATTCGCGGGCAGTGCCATTCGTTGCCGGGGCGAACCATCGCTCCAGCACCGTCGCGTTGCGCGACCGCCTGTTCATCGATGAATCGAAAGCGCCGCTGGTCCTCGAACAGATTGCGGCTGCGGGAATAGAGCAAGCGGTAATCATGTCGACCTGCGACCGGGTTGAAATCCAGGCCGTGGTGACGGACCCCCGGCAGGCGGAACGGGTCGTGCGGGGATTGTTTGCCCGCAACGCAGGCGTGGCGGAAAGCGAAATCGCAGACCAGGTTTATTGCCTGGACGGCGATGCGGCCCTGCGGCATCTGTTTGCGGTGGCGGCATCCCTGGACAGCCAGACCGTCGGCGAGCCGCAGGTATTGGGGCAATTTCGCGAAGGGCATCGGTTTTCGCAGGCGCATGGCATGGTCGGTGCGGCGCTGGATGCGGTCTTCCAGGCGGCGTATGCGGCGGCAAAAAGAGTGCGGACAGAAACCGAAATCGGCCATCGCCCGGTATCGATTGCCGCCGCTGCGGGGCGTATCGCGCGGGATGTGCAGGGTGATCTTTCGTCTTCGACGGTGCTGATTGTCGGTCTTGGCGATATGGCTGACATTATCGTCGACCAGTTCCGCGCCATGGGCGTCACCCGGATTCTGCAAAGTGGCCCATCGCGTCGGACGGAAGCCGCAGTGCGCCGCAGCGGATTTCATTTCATTCCCTTTGATGCGCTGGACAGTTCACTGCAGGAAGCGGAAGTCATCGTAACTTCAGCCGGGACCGGCCGGTTTCTTGTGGGTCCCGAAGCGATGTATCAGGCGCTGCGGCAGCGGCGGTATCGGCCCGTGCTGCTGATCGACGCCGGGGTGCCGGGTGATATCGACCCGGCAACAGGCGAGTTGGACGGTGCCTTCCTGTATACGCTCGATGATCTGGAACGGGTGGCCATGGAGGGACGGTCGACGCGGACCGAGGCGTCGGGAGCCGCATGGGATATCATTGATCAGGAAGTCGAGGCCTGGCGACGAGCACATGCCAGCCGTGACGCGGTTCCCGCAATTGTGGCGCTGCGAACGCGGTTCGAGGCGTTGCAGGCGGAAATCCTGCAGGCGTCGCCGGATGCCGATGCCGCCGAAGTGTCACGGCGATTGATTAACCGGTTGCTGCACGAACCCAGCAATGCCATACGCGATATCGCCGCCGACGGGGACAAGAGTATGGATATGGAGATGGCGGACCGACTGCTGCGGCAGCTCTTCCGCCTGGGCGATGATGGAAAGCAGGACTGAATGAGCGAAAACGAAAAATATGCGAGCCTTGTTGCGCGGCAGGAAGAGCTGACGGCGTTGATGTCTGCGGGCGACCTGGGGCCGGATGACTACACCCGGCTTTCCCGCGAATACGCGGAACTGTCGCCTGTCGTCGAAAAAATCAAGGAACTCGAATCGGCTCGGTCCGAACTGGCGGATCTGCAGGAGCTGGCGGACGACCCGGAAATGCGCGACATGGCGGAAACGGAATCCCGGGCGTTGCGGGAACGGCTTCCGGATATGGAACAGGACCTGCGGGTATTGCTGCTGCCCAAGGATGCGGCTGACGAGAAGAATGCGATTCTGGAAGTGCGCGCCGGGACCGGCGGGGATGAGGCGTCGCTGTTCGCGGCGGAACTGTTCCGCATGTACCAGCGTTACGCTGATCTTCAGGGCTGGCGGTTCGAGGTGATGAGCGTCAGCGACAATGAACTGGGCGGCTACAAGGAAGCTTCTGCGCTGATTTCCGGGGCGGGCGTCTTTGCCCGGCTGAAATTTGAATCCGGCGTTCACCGGGTGCAGCGCGTGCCGTCAACGGAAGCCGGTGGCCGGATTCATACCTCGGCGGCGACTGTCGCGGTGCTGCCCGAAGCCGAAGAGGTCGATATACACCTTGAAGACAAGGACCTGCGCGTTGATATCTTTCGCGCCAGCGGCCCGGGCGGGCAGTCGGTCAACACGACAGACAGTGCCGTACGGATAACCCATTTGCCGACCGGCATCGTTGTTTCGCAGCAGGATGAAAAGTCGCAGCACAAAAACCGGGCGAAGGCGATGAAGATCCTGATGGCGCGGATATACGATCACGAACGCGCGTTGCTTGATGCCGAGCGGGCGGCAGACCGGCGCAGTCAGGTTGGCAGTGGCGACCGGTCCGAACGTATCCGCACCTATAATTTTCCGCAGGGCCGCGTGACCGACCACCGGATCAACCTCACCCTGTACAAGGTCGATAAGGTTGTCACGGGGGAGGCGCTGGACGAAATAATCGATCCTCTGATCGCCGATGACCAGGCGGCGCGGCTGGCCAGCCTGGAATGATGGATATCCGCACCGGTCTGGCGCTTGGCGCCGAAAGGCTGACCGCTGCCGGAATACCCAATGCCAGAGCGGAGGCGCGATTGCTGCTGGGGCATGCGGCCGGATTGACCCTGGAAACGATGATCGGATATCCCGAACGCCCGATAGAGGACGAAACCGCCTACCTGCATCTGGTGGCGCGCCGCGTGGCGCGCGAACCATTGTCGCACCTGACCGGACGGCGCGAATTCTGGAGCATGGAGTTCACGGTGACGCCCGATACGCTCGACCCGCGTCCCGATACGGAAACGCTGGTTGAAGCGGTATTGGCGCGGACCCCGGACAAGACAGTGGCATTGAATATCCTCGATCTCGGGACCGGTACGGGGTGTGTGCTTGCGGCGCTGTTGTCGCAATTGCCCGGGGCTTTCGGCATCGCCGTGGACCGTAATCCGGCAACGGCACGGGTCGCCGCGCAGAACCTTGCGGCTTCGGGGCTTGCTGGCCGATCTGCCGTAATCGTTGGCGATTGGGCGGATTCTTTAAAAGGTGGCTTCAATATTGTCGTTTCAAACCCACCCTATATCCCGAGTGGTGAAATCGACGGGCTGGAACCGGAAGTTGCGACCTGGGAACCGCGCCTGGCGCTGGATGGCGGTCCGGACGGCCTGGATGCATTGCGAATGATAGCAGCGGACCTGCGGCGATTGTTGCGTCCGGACGGATTCGCAGCGCTGGAATTTGGTTATGGGCAGGGCGAGGCGGTTGCGGTGCTGACAATGGCCGCCGGCCTGAAGGTTCATGAACGCTGCGCCGATCTGGCGGGGCGTGAACGCTGCCTGGTTTGCGGTCCGGAGGCCGCGCCGTCAGATAATGTAAAAGAATAAGTATTCAGCGGGTCTTTGCTGCATTTAAAATCTGTTGTGTCTATACTTGAGAAAGTGACAGTTCCTGAGTTTAAGGGTTCGTTACGATTTTGCGGCATAGTGTCGCGCCGACTACTTGGTACGACGTAGATGCGGTAATAGTGCGACGAATTGGCTTAATTGGTTGTCTGGCGTGCTGGTTGCCGTCGTGGTGCTTGATATGGCGTCATTGCCGGGTAGTATGCGCCACTGTGGAAGCGTTTCCGTGGAACTATCGGATTTAGATCCGATACAGGGATGGGGGAGTTTCCGTTTGGGATGGAGGGAGCAATCGTGAGATCACGACTTGCCGCGATTGCGGCGGCTTTTGTTGGTGCTGCGGGTACCGCATTGTACGGCGGCATCGCCTTGGCGTCGGAACCGCGTGACTGGCAGCTGGGTCTGCAGGCGCCGGCATCGACGACCATGGAACGTATTGATGTGTTCCATGACGCGCTGACGTGGATAGCGACAATCATTTCGCTGTTCGTGATGGTGCTGCTGTTGTGGGTCATTTTCCGGTACAACGAGAAGGCCAACCCGACCCCGTCGAAAACAACGCATCATGCGTTGCTCGAAGTTGCATGGACAATCGTACCGGTCATCATTCTGGTGCTGATCGCCATTCCGTCTTTCAATCTGTTGTATTACGCGGATCGCGTTGAGGATCCGGATATGACGCTGAAAATCACGGGGCATCAGTGGTACTGGTCCTATGAATACCCCGATCACGGCGGATTTGGCTTTGATGCGACCATGGTCACCGACGAAGACATCGCGGCGAACCCGAAGCTGAAACGGCTTATGGATACCGACAATCGGGTCATCCTGCCGGCAGGCAAGAAGATTCAGTTGCTCATGACTTCCGATGATGTGCTCCATAACTGGGGGATCACGTCGCTTGGCGTCAAACTGGATACGGTGCCCGGGCGGTTGAACGAGACCTGGGTGCAGATCAATGAGCCTGGTGTCTATTACGGTTTCTGCTCCGAACTTTGTGGCACGAACCATTCCTATATGCCGATTGCTATTCAGGCGGTGACGCCGGAAGAATTCGACAAATGGGTCGAGGAAGCGAAAGTGAAATTCGCGAAATCGGATGATGGTGCGTCGCCGACCGTAAAGGTCGCGAACAACAGCACCGCAGACTGAAGCGTTTAGAGGAGAGGCAAAGACATGGCTGGCGCACACGCGGATCCGACTGGTTGGAAGCGCTTCGTCTATTCGACCAATCACAAAGACATCGGCACGTTGTACCTGTTTTTTTCGGTCTTCGCTGCACTGATTGGCGGTGGATTTTCGGTTTACATGCGCATGGAGCTCATGGAGCCCGGCGTACAGTACATGACCAACGCAGACGGTTCGCCGGATGGCCAGCAGTGGAATGTGTTCATCACCGCGCATGGCCTGATCATGGTGTTCTTTGTCGTCATGCCGGCATTGATCGGTGGTTTCGGCAACTGGTTCGTGCCGTTGATGATCGGCGCGCCGGATATGGCGTTCCCGCGCATGAACAATATCAGTTTCTGGCTGCTGGTTCCGGCCCTGCTGATGCTGGCTTCGTCGGCGATAATTGGTCAGGGTGCCGGTACGGGCTGGACGGTCTATCCACCGCTATCCAATGTGGAAGGGCATCCAGGCGCGTCTGTTGATATGGCGATATTTGCGCTGCATCTGGCCGGGGCGTCATCAATTTTGGGCGCTATCAACTTTATCACCACAATTTTCAACATGCGTGCCAAGGGCATGACGCTGCACAAGATGCCGCTGTTTGCCTGGTCGGTGCTGGTAACGGCCTTCCTGCTGCTGCTGTCGCTGCCGGTGCTTGGCGGCGCCATAACGATGCTGTTGACGGATCGTAACTTCGGTACGTCCTTCTTCAAGCCCGATGGTGGTGGCGATCCGATCCTGTTCCAGCATCTTTTCTGGTTCTTCGGTCACCCTGAAGTTTACATCATGATCCTGCCGGCGTTCGGCATTGTCTCGCACATCGTTTCGACCTTCTCGCGCAAGCCGATCTTTGGCTATCTCGGAATGGCCTATGCGATGGTCGCCATTGGCTTCGTCGGTTTCATCGTCTGGGCGCATCACATGTACACGGTGGGGCTCAGCGTCGATACGCGGGCCTATTTCGTGGCAGCGACTCTTGTGATCGCGGTGCCAACGGGTGTGAAGATATTCAGCTGGATTGCGACGATGTGGGGCGGCTCGATCCGTTTCGATACGCCAATGCTCTGGGCGATCGGGTTCATCTTCCTGTTTACGGTTGGTGGGGTGACCGGTGTCGTGCTGGCTAATGCAGGTGTCGATCTGGTGTTGCACGATACCTACTATGTTGTCGCGCATTTCCATTATGTGCTGTCGCTGGGCGCCGTGTTTGCGATCATCGCCGGAACCTATTACTGGTTCGGCAAGATGACCGGACGGCATTATCCGGAATGGGCCGGCAAGCTGCATTTCTGGACGACCTTCATTGGCGTCAACGTGACCTTCTTCCCGCAGCATTTCCTGGGGTTGGCGGGTATGCCGCGGCGGTATATCGATTATCCCGACGCATTGGCGGGCTGGAATATGGTGTCGTCCATCGGTGCCTTTGTCACCGCCGGGTCGACGATCTTCTTCCTGATCGTGATGTGGTATTCGATGGTCGCGGGCCGCAGGGCAGAAGCCAATTACTGGGGCGAAGGGGCAACGACGCTCGAATGGACCGTCAGTTCGCCGCCACCGTTCCATAGCTTCCATCACCTGCCGGAAATCAAGTAGCCCCGGCGGGCTGGATTTGAGGGAGCGTTAAAAGGTGAGTGACACAGCAATCCGCGCAGGCGAATTGGAACTGTCCGAGGCCGGGCCGGGCGATTACTTCGCCCTGCTCAAGCCACGGGTGGTATCGCTTGTCGTCTTTACCGGCGTGGCGGGGGTCATTGTTGCGCCGGGATCGATCCATCCTCTGATCGCTGTCGTGGCGCTGCTGTGCATTGCTGTCGGTGCCGGTGCGGCCGGTGCCATTAACATGTGGTATGACCGCGATATCGATACGGTTATGACGCGGACCCAGGGGCGTCCGATTCCCACAGGGAAAATTGCGCCGGGCGATGCGCTGGGCTTTGGTGTCGTGCTTGCTGTCGGCTCAGTGGCAGTGATGGGGTTGGCCGTCAATTTTGCCGCGGCCGGGCTGTTGGCGGTTTCGATCCTGTTTTACGTCTTCGTCTATACAATCTGGCTGAAGCGCCGGACGCCGCAGAATATTGTTATTGGCGGCGCTGCCGGTGCGTTTCCGCCAATGATCGGCTGGGCTGCCGTATCCGGGTCTGTCAGTGTCGAATCGCTGTTGCTGTTCGCGCTGATCTTTTTCTGGACGCCGCCGCATTTCTGGGCGTTGGCGCTGTACCGGCGTGGTGATTATGAAAAGGCCGGCATACCGATGCTGCCCGTTGTCGCCGGCGAGGCCGAGACCAAAAAGCAGATGTTGCTTTATACGGTACTGTTATTGCCGATTGCGATTGCGCCGGCGTGGTTTGGAATTGTTGGCTGGATATATGGCGGTGTCGCCCTTGTGCTCGGGCTGGTGTTTCTGGCGGCGGCGATTGCCGTGTGTTTCGACCCAACCCATCGTTCGGCAAAACGTATGTTCGGTTATTCCATTTTCTATCTATTTGCCCTGTTCGCGACGATGATGTTCGATTTACCCGCAGGAACGGTCGGGTAAGGCGCATGAACAATAGTACTGACGCAATTTCGACGGATGCCATGGCAGAAGACGAAGATAAAAACAGCGAACAGAACCTGCGGCGCCGACGCCTGCGGTCAAAGAACCTGACCATGCTATTCGTGCTCGGCGGGTTGGCGGTGCTGTTCTATGTCGTCGCAATCGTTCGCATGGGCGGTGGCTGACATCATGTTTAATCGCAAGGATGCCCGGAACCGGAATACCATGTTCGCCTGCGTGACAGTCGTTGCAGGCATGGTCGGGTTGTCTTTCGCTTCCGTGCCGCTTTACGATCTGTTCTGCCGTGTCACGGGATATGGCGGTACGACCCAAGTCGCGGCGGAAGCCAGTGATACCGTTTCTGCCCGGACCGTCAGGGTTCGTTTCGACAGTTCGGTGAATTCGCATCTGGGGTGGCGTTTTGAACCCTTGCAACGCGAAATGACACTGCGGTTGGGCGAAACGGCCGTTGCCTATTACAGGGCGACAAACCTGGAATCGACGGTCAATACGGGAACGGCAACCTTCAATGTTACGCCACAGAAGGTGGGCCTGTATTTTTCGAAAATCGAATGTTTCTGTTTCACCGAACAGCAACTTGATCCGGGCCAGTCGGTGGATATGCCGGTTACATTTTACGTAGACCCTGAAATGGATACTGAACCGAACCTGGACGAAGTGAAAACGATAACCCTGTCCTACACATTTTTCCGTGCGGAGCAGGACGAGCCGCAAGCGAAAACGGCGCTTGTGGGTCACCCGGCGAAAAAGCCGGCAGGACTGAATTAGCCGGCCCCTGCGCCGGGACGACAGATTAAACCAGAGCGAGTGAGAACGGATATGAGCGCCGAAGAACACGCACAAACCCACGACTACCACCTTGTTGACCCGAGCCCCTGGCCGGTTGTCGGCACGATAGCCGCCGGCAGCCTGTTCTTTGGGCTGGTCCTGTTCATGCACCCGGACTTCTTCGGTGCTGGAATGGAACCGATGATGGAAAAGACCGGCCTCTGGAAAATTGCGCCGGGGATGATCCTGCTTGTCCTGACCGGCTGGTTCTGGTGGCGCGATATCATTCGTGAAGCCGAACATGAAGGGCATCACAAGCCGGTTGTCCAGCTGGGCATGCGCTATGGCATGTCGCTGTTCATCTGCTCCGAAGTGATGTTCTTTGCCGCGTTCTTCTGGGCCTTTTTCGACGCCTCACTGGCGCCGAAGGAACTTCCCTATGAAGTCGCGGGCGGGGTATGGCCGCCGGAAGGTATCCAGACCTTCGATGCCTTTGACCTGCCTTTCATGAACACGCTGATCCTGCTGTTGTCCGGTGTAACGGTAACATGGGCACATCACGCGTTGATCGAAGGGAACCGAAAGGGCCTGATGCGCGGCCTTGGGCTTACCATTATACTGGGTCTCGCCTTTACCGCGTTGCAGGCATACGAATACAGCCATGCCGCATTTGGCATTACCAGCGGTATTTACGGATCGACATTCTACATGGCGACCGGCTTCCATGGTTTCCATGTCATCGTCGGAACGGGCTTCCTGATCGTCTGCTTCTTCCGTGCCCGCGCGGGCCATTTCAAGCCCGACCATCACTTCGGGTTTGAAGCGGCAGCCTGGTACTGGCATTTCGTCGACGTTGTCTGGTTGTTCCTGTTCATCTGCGTTTACTGGTGGGGCGGCTGATCACGACTTTATGGCAGAAATTTTCCCGCCACAGTCGCCCTTTGCAACCGGACTCCGGTGCCGGTGTCCGCGTTGCGGTACGGGGCGACTGTTTGACGGCTATCTGAAAATTGCTGCTACTTGCGAACATTGTGATCTTGACCTGAAAGCTTCCGATAGCGGTGATGGCCCGGCCGTTTTCGTTATTTTCATCATCGGACCGATCATTACCGGCCTGGCCTTGTGGGTCGAATCCGCTTTCGGGCCGCCTTTGTGGCTACACGCGGTTTTATGGATTCCGGCTATTCTTGGCGGCGCGATGTTGCTGCTGCGACCTTTCAAGGCCGTTCTGATTGCCTTGCAGTATCGTCACAGGTCTGGCGACACCGGTTCCAAAACCTTCGATTGACTTCACATACGGAAAGCCGAAATACCGATGAAATTTCGTCCGCAGTTCTGGCCTACCCTGCTTTCGGTGCCGATGCTGATAATCCTTCTGGCGCTCGGTACGTGGCAGGCAAACCGGTACACGTGGAAAGCCGACCTAATCGAAAAACTGAACACCCGTTCTGAAGCGGAAGCGATCGACCTTTCCGCGGTCCTTGGGGCGCCAGACGATATGGAATTCCGCCGCGTCCGCGTGACCGGCACCTACCTGCATGATCGCGAAATACATCTTATTGCCCGGTCGATGCGCGGGAACCCGGGAATCCATGTGCTGACGCCTTTACGTCGCGCCGATGGAAAGGGCACCGAACTGATCAATCGTGGTTGGGTGCCGCCAGAACGGAGCAAGCCCACGGCCCGTGCTGGTGGGCAAATCGAAGGCGAGGTAACGGTTGAAGGAATTGTCCGGTTGGCGAAGGGGCAGGGCCGTTTTATTCCCGACAACGACGCTGCAAAAAATGTCTGGTTTTTCATCGACCCTGTAGCGATGGCCGCAGCGGCGCGTGTGGACAGTTTGCCCAGCCACTATATCGTTTCGGCGGTTGAGGATGTTGAAGGCGATTTTCCGGTCGGCAAACAATGGCGTATCGACCTGCCCAACAACCATTTTGAATATGCTCTGACCTGGTACCTTCTGGCGGTATCGCTTGTGGCTGTTTATGTCGTTTACCATCGAAAACGTGACTGACAACGCCGCCGCCCCGCCGGCCTATCGCGACCTTGAGGCCCGGTTTCGTCGTGTTGCGCTGGTTGGCAACGCCATGAATGTGCTGCATTGGGATCAATCGGTAATGATGCCGCCCGGCGGTGCCGCGCCGCGCGGGGATCAGCTGGCGGCGCTCGCGGTTGTTCGTCATGGTGCGCTGACGGACCCGGCGATGGACGACCTGCTTGCCCGCGCCGAATCACAAAGCGCCGAACTGGACGATTGGCAGTCAGCCAACCTGCGTGAAATGCGGCGTCGCCACGCCCATGCGGCAGCCGTTCCGGCGGATCTTGTCGAAGCCCTGTCGATGGCGGCCAGTGCGTGCGAAACGATCTGGCGTACGGCGCGCCACGATAGCGATTTTGCCGCCGTCCTGCCGTCCCTGACAGAGGTTCTGGCGCTCACCCGCCACAAAGGCGCAGCATTAGCGCAAGCGTTTGGTACAAGCCTGTATGACGCCTTGCTGGACGCCTACGAACCTGATGGCCGTAGCGCTAGCATTGATCCGGTCTTCAGTTCCTATGCCGCGTTCCTGCCCGGGTTTCTGGATGATGTGCTGGCACGCCAAAGCAACGCGCCGGAACCCGAATTACCACAGGGCCCGTTCCCGGGGGCACAGCAGCGGGTGCTTGTGCGGCGAATGGCAGAGGCAATCGGCCTGGACTTCGAATCGGCCCGACTGGATGAAAGTCTCCATCCGTTTTCGGCCGGCGTGCCCGAAGACAGCCGAATCACCACCCGCTATGACGAGGCGGACTTTTCCCAGGCTCTGATGGGCGTGCTGCATGAAACCGGCCATGCGATGTATGAACGCGGATTGCCCGCGGACTGGCGTTATCAGCCGGTAGGGCTTGCGCGTGGCATGACCATGCATGAAAGCCAGTCACTGCTCGTTGAAATGCAGGTCTGTCGCTCGGCAGGGTTCCTGGAATGGGCTGCGCCGGTCATTCGCGATGCATTTGACGGCACGGGGCCGTTATGGGGCGCTGACAACCTGTTCGGGATGGCAACACGGGTGACACCTAGCCTGATCCGCGTGGATGCGGACGAAGTGACCTATCCCGCGCATGTAATCCTGCGCTATCGGCTTGAACGTGCAATGTTGTCCGGTGATCTGGCGTTGCACGACCTACCGGGGGCGTGGAGCGAAGGCTTGCAGGAATTGCTGGGTGTTGCGCCGCCGAACGACCGGTTGGGTTGCCTGCAGGATATTCACTGGTACGACGGTGCCTGGGGCTATTTCCCGACCTACACCCTTGGGGCAATGGCCGCGGCACAGATATTCGCCGCGGCAAAGCAGGCAGACGGAACGATCGAGCCGGCACTGGGACGCGGCGATTTCGCCCCTTTGATGCGCTGGTTGCGGTCCAATATCCACGGTCAGGGGTCGCGATTATCAACCAATGATTTGCTGGCACAGGCGACTGGCCAGCCGCTGGATGATACCGCGTTCCGTGCTCATTTACGCCAACGCTACCTTCCCGGATGATCTGTATCGGGTCTTGCCTGTGTAACAAGGTGTGGATAGGTTAGCCGCCCTGTGACAGGCCGAAAGGAATGAAGTGCGGTATATCAGCACTCGCGGGCAGGCGCCCGAACTGGAATTTGACGAAGTGCTGCTGACCGGGTTGGCCCGGGATGGTGGATTGTACCTGCCCGTTACCTGGCCGCAGTTTAGTGCTGACGACATCCGTGGCCTGCGCGGCTTGTCCTACCCGGAACTGGCAGCACGTATTATTGGCCCATTTACGGGCGGGACGATCGATCCGTCAGACCTGGATGAAATTCTGCAAGAAAGTTATCGGGATTTCGGACACAAGGCCGTTGCGCCGTTGCATCAGCTCGCCCCCAGCCTTTGGGTGATGGAGTTGTTCCACGGACCGACGTTGGCGTTCAAGGATTTTGCCATGCAGTTCCTTGGCCGGGCCTTTGACCATGTGCTGCAAAAACGTGGCGAGCGCGTGACCATCGTCGGTGCGACGTCCGGCGATACCGGGCCGGCGGCAATCGAGGCCTGCAAGGACCGGGATGCGATCGATATTTTCTTCCTGTACCCACATGAACGCGTGTCGGAGGTCCAGCGCCGGCAAATGACGACGGTGACGTCGAAGAATGTGAATGCGCTGGCCGTTGAAGGCACATTCGATGACTGCCAGGACCTCGTGAAGGCGATGTTCAATGATACCGCCTTCCGCGATGAAATCCGGCTTTCTGCCGCCAATTCGATCAACTGGGCGCGGATCGTGGCGCAGATCGTCTATTATTTCCACGCTGCGGTATCGCTGGGCGCGCCGGACCGTCCCGTGTCCTTCGCGGTGCCGACGGGCAATTTCGGCAACGTGTATGCCGGCTATGCCGCGCGGGCCATGGGATTGCCGATCGGCCAGTTTATCATCGGTTCGAACGTCAACGATATCCTACCGCGCTTTTTCGATACGGGCGCATTGACAATGGCCGGTGTGACGCCGACGATTTCCCCCAGTATGGACATCCAGGTATCCAGTAATTTCGAACGCTTCCTGTTTGAACTCTACGGCCGCGACGGCGCCGCGACTGCCGCGGCGGTGACGGAGTTCCGTGAAAAGGGGACGTTGTCGGTTGGCGACAACCTTTGGCAGCGCGCGCAGGACACGTTCGATGGCTATTGTCTCGACGATGCCGAAACCAGGTCCGTCATCAGCGACAACTGGCGCAGCAGCAGTTATCTGCTTGATCCGCACAGCGCCATCGGCGTCGCCGCCGCCCAGGCAAAACATAAAGATGAAGAAACACCCGTCGTCGTGCTGGCCACGGCGCATCCGGCAAAATTCCCCGATGCGGTCAAGGAAGCGTCGGGTGTTTATCCTGCGCTGCCACCGTCGCTTGCCGACCTGCATTCCCGGCCGGAACGGATTGAGGTCCTGCCAAATGATCTGGCGACCGTTCAGCAATATATACGCAATCACGTCAGCCTGGTGGGTGCCGCATGAGCCGGATTCAGATGACAACCCTGCCGAATGGTCTTCGGGTCGTTACCGACACGGTCGACACGGTCGAGACTGTTTCCGCCGGTGTCTGGGTCGGGGCGGGAACGCGTCACGAGCCGGCGAACATCAACGGTGTTGCCCATTTGCTGGAGCATATGGCGTTCAAGGGCACGGCGCGGCGCAGTCCGGCGGATATCGCCCGGGAAATTGAAGATGTCGGTGGCCAGATCAACGCCTATACCAGCCGCGAGCATACGGCCTATTATGCAAAAGTGCTGAAGAACGATACGCCACTTGTCTTCGATATTCTCGCGGATATCCTGCAGAATTCGGTGTTTGATCCGGAGGAACTGGCGCGAGAGCGTACCGTCGTGCTGCAGGAAATCGGCCAGTCGCATGACACGCCCGATGACGTAATCTTTGATCATTTCCAGAGCGCGGCCTATCCCGATCAGCCGCTTGGCCGTCCGGTATTGGGGCCGCCGGAAATCGTGGAAGCCATGACGCGGGACGAGATCATGGGCCATATGCAGCGCAATTACGGCGCTGAGGCGATGGTTCTCACGGCCGCCGGTAATATCGACCACGAAACAGCCGTTGCGCTGGCGCGGGAACATTTCGGCGGGCTAAAGCGCGCTTCGACCCGTGAAACGGCGGCCGGCGTGTATCGCGGTGGTGAGTATCGTGAAAACCGCGCGCTGGAGCAGGTTCATCTCGTCGTCGGATTTCCTGCCATCGGCTATCACGATGACGACTTCTATGCAGCCACGGTGCTGTGTTCGCTGTTCGGCGGCGGTATGTCGTCCCGCCTGTTTCAGGAAATCCGTGAAAATATGGGGCTGGTCTATTCCATATACGCCTTCAATGCCTTCTATGCCGATTGCGGCATGCTTTCGGTTTATGCCGGTACGGGGCCAGAGATGGTTGCCGAACTGATGCCCGCGATCGCGGCGGAAGTGCGCCGGTTGCCGGATACGCTTGAACAGGGCGAGCTTGTCCGTGCGCGTAACCAGTTGAAAGCATCGACGCTGATGGCGCTCGAATCCACCTCGACCCGTTGCGAGCAGATGGCGCAACATTTGCTGATCTTTGACCGGATTGTCCCGCTGGAAGAGCAGATCGCGAAGATTGAGGCGGTTGACCTTGACGCCGTCAGGCGCGTGGCCAGAAAGATATTTGCCGGGCAACCGACGCTGGCTGCCGTTGGCCCGCTTGAAGGGCTGGAGGATTTTGAAAGCATTGTTGAAAGCTTTCGTCCGGCGGCGTTGCAATATGCCTGAGTTTATCCTCTAGGATCCCAGCGGAGATGTGACGGAAAACGGATGTTTGGATTACTGTCGCAAAACGAACCGTCTGTTCGTCTGGTTGGCCCAAAGATCGTCATTCGGCCTTTGCAGCGCCAGGACGAAAAACAATGGGCTGAAATTCGCGAGGTCAGCCGTTCGTTTCTGGAACACTGGGAACCGAAATGGCCGGGGGATGCGACCTCGACGGCGGCTTTCCGGCGCCGTATGAAACGGTTTGCAGCCGAATGGCGTGACGGGATTACCTATTCTTTCCTGATTTTCGACCGCGCCGACGGAACTCTGTATGGCGGAATCACCCTGTCGAATGTCCGCCGGGGTGTGGCGCAGGCCGGTAGCGTCGGTTACTGGATCGGCGAACCGCACGCGCGCCGGGGGTTTATGTCCGAAGCGCTGCAGCTTTTGCTTAATTTCAGCTTCGAAACGCTGGGTCTGCATCGGGTAGAGGCGGCATGTCTGCCATCAAACGGGCCAAGCCGGGGATTGCTGGAAAAAAGCGGGTTCATCCAGGAAGGGCTGGCGCGCTGATACCTGCGAATCAACGGTATCTGGCAGGA
>Ga0222651_1000201_pt1 | contig 46244 bp, 46 predicted proteins | sample AntAcemetagen369_FD_179855 | JGI IMG/M metagenome (GOLD analysis project Ga0222651, IMG submission 179855) | Saline water microbial communities from Ace Lake, Antarctica - #369 | ecosystem: Environmental > Aquatic > Non-marine Saline and Alkaline > Saline | place: Antarctica: Ace Lake...
ACAGCCTTAACTTTAAACATCGCCCGTTCGTGAGAAAAACAAAAGTAGTCCCCCAATTGTAAAAATAAAAATTACAAAATGCTGTAAATAAGATGGTTGTGAGTAACTATTTTCAAGTTGGGTTAAAGAATTATTAAGTCGTGGTGCTGATTTAGACCAAAAAAACAAACACGGAATCACATCGATAAAATGGCTTGAAAGCATTGCCAAAAATGATAAACTGCATAAGCTGATTGAAGAATATGAAGAAATTGGAAACGCATATTTCGGGATTTTTGAAGATTCAATTTATTACCCGGACCCTAATATTTGGGTACTATATGAGCTGAAAAAAGACACCATCATTACTACCGAATATGATGCTCATGTTGAAAAGTTTCTAATATTAAAATTAACGAAGGATTCTTTAATAATGGATATTCTTAATTATGATTTGGAGAGCCATTTAAATAGAAGAACCCACTAAGCATAAAATAAATTATTGAATAATATAAAACAACACCTAAACAATTATGGCTACGGTATATTGTGGTCTAATTTTCCGGATTGGGGGTATGCTCTTGTAGCAATTCTAATAGGTCTCGTTGGGAGGCTCATGGGTATGATGCATACAGTTTAGTTAAAAGATGCTTGCAATGATTGATATTGGCAGCCTATGATCATCATATGCGTATGAAGGGGACGCTAATAACCCATTTTTATTATTAATAGGGGTAAGCTATAAGGGACTAAAATAATTATCCTTGGAATAGAAACTTTGTATCTTTAGACAAACGGAATTTAAATTGATTAAAAAGAGCCTATTAGAAAAGCTTATAAAATATTACCAGAATCTGGCACCTTATTTCCTCTGCAAGTAGTTCTTTTTTCAGTTATCAGTGATACCGTAATAGATATATTTGCTAAAATAAAGAGGCTGTCTCCTTTCTGAGACAGCCTCTTCCATAGTAACTTCTTACAATTTTTATGGATTTGTAACACTTGCCTTTTGTAACACGACTGCTGTTTGAGCTAACATCCTTCCATTTGTAGTTGCACCTGTCAGCATATTAATATCAGTTTTACCTAGTATTATTCCTTCAAAATGACTTTCTGTTCCCAAGGTAACAACATCAGCAACTTGCCAGAAGATGTTCTTAGCTTGTGCACCTCCGCTTAAAGTAATATTTACTGCCGAACTCATATCAAGAGTTTGTCCAACCTGAAATATCCAGATATCGTTTGGACCACCCGAAATAGTTATATCAGATGGGATAACCAATGGGCTTGTCCATTTATACAGTCCAGGTGTAAGTGTAAAGCCTCCAATATTTCCTGCACCCAATTCGAGGAAATCTGGATTATTACGTCCCGCAGCATCATTATATGCTGCTCCCATATCTGCTACTGCTGTAGTTAATCTGCTAGCATTATTTACGACACAGGGTAGTGGTCCTGTACCATCGACTGAATATATCGTCCCAACTACTTCTGTACACGTTACAAGAATTGCAGCTCCGGTAATTGGACTTGACCCAACATCTCCTGTAATAACTGAAGGAGATACATCAGTAATACCCGTTTGCGATAATATTGTAAACTCACCGGCAAGCCTTAGATTTACTGTTTCCAATGATTCTCTGGTAACAGCAGAATTTTCATTTGATAAAGGTGAATATAAGACATCGGTTTGTGAGGGTAAGGCATCAGTTTCAATTTGACAACTTGAGAATAATCCTACTAAAAGTATTGATATGATAGGTAAAAATTTCGATAAATACATGATTTTAATTATTTATTGATGACAGAATTATCATAAAATAAAGATAGGACTATTGAGATGGGGGATGTTATACAATTGTTTGCATTTCTTACATAATTCACACTTTAATTAAGACTTTGAGTGAAAAAAACTTAAATATTATTTATATTATAATAATTATAAAAGGCTTGATTCTAATAACTTAGTATTCTACCGATTGTCGCAGCTTCGAAATTCAAGCCACTATCATAAATGAATCATGTGTGTCAAAGGGTGGAAAAAAAAATAATATGAATTTAAAAGACTTACAAAAAGATATTGTAAAATCAATCAATGAGCAGAATAATAGGGCGATAGCTGAATTTGAAGGGTATTCCCCAGTTGAAATGCACCAGATATTGCATTTTACTTTTGGAGAAATTAGTCCGATTGTACTGCAACAATTATCAGATGCTGATTATGAATTGATTCCAATTCTAAAACAGGCTAAGTATTTAATGAATCTGATTGATAAAGCCGGAGAGATTAAGCTTACCAATAAAGGCTATTTACCAACAAAAATTGTGGCAGACCTTTATCAGCAAGGAATCCTTAAAGATGATGTTATTGAAAGAGGTATTTCAAAATTAAGTAAAGAGATCGATTCAATGACAATCAACCTAACAAGGATTTTAATTGAGCTTTCAGGGCTTGCAAAAAAACGTATGGGTAAATTGAGTTTGACAAAAGCAGGTAAAAAAGCGATGTCAGATAATTTTAAGCTGTTAAAGACCATTATTGAAACGTTTGCAATTAAATTTAATTGGGCCTATTACGATGGGTATGGGGAGAACAAAATCGGACAACTTGGATACGGGTTTTCATTGATTCTATTATCGAAATACGGGCAAGAAAGAAGATTGGATTCCTTTTATGCAGCTAAGTATTTTAAAGCATTCCCTGATTTACTTGAACTCGAAGCTCCATCCAGGTTTGTGACGCAAGAAAAGCAATCTGAAAGCTGTTATTCACTGCGTACTTTTGATAGATTTTTAGAATATTTTGGATTGATAAACATAGAGATGAAAGACAGTTCTTGGGATTCAGACAAATACATAATTAAGACCGAACTATTTGATAAATTAATAAAGGTAGGACCACACAACAATTAAACTGAAATGATGCCAGGTAAGGCTTCGGATCATTGTGGTCTCGATCGGTGGTGGAGGCATGTTACGGTAGCAGTTCTGGTATGGGGACTTTTGAAGTAGTTGGAAAGTCCGGCACAAATTGTAAATTTATTACAATTTAAAATAATTATAAGGTGGCTTTGAGTCGGAAGCAAGCTGAGTGCATTCTAATCCCCACTCCGCATATTACAATCCTTAACGATTAATTGAGAAAACTTAAAATGAGAGTAATAATAATTGGAGGTACAGGTCATATTGGAACCTATTTGGTTCCACGCCTCGTTGAGTCGGGCCATAGTGTGGTCTGTATAAGTCGTCAACAAGCTAATCCTTATAGTAATCACGAAGCTTGGAAATCAGTTGAGCATGTTACTATTGATCGGACAAAATCTGAAGAAAATGGTGATTTTTGTTCTCAAATGGTAGCCCTTAATGGAGAAATAGTTATTGATTTAATTTGCTTCACGGTTGAAAGTGCCCGAGAACTTTCAGAAGCACTAAACGGCAGCGTACAACATTTCTTACATTGTGGTACCATGTGGGTGCATGGTTACAGTGAACAAGTACCCACTACCGAAAACCAAGAGCGAAAACCTTTTGGTTCCTATGGGATCAATAAAGCAAACATCGAGGCATATCTACATACCTTTCATCAAGAAAGTGGGTTTCCAGTTACCATTTTACATCCTGGCCATATTGTGGGGCCTGGTTGGCTACCCGTTAATCCAGCTGGAAATTTCAATCCAGAGACATTTGTTCGCTTGGCCAAAGGAGAAGAAATTATATTACCCAATCTTGGGATGGAAACAGTTCATCATGTCCATGCTGATGATGTTGCACAAGCTTTTATCAAGGCCATTGAGAACAGAGAAAATGCTATCGGTGAAAGCTTTCACGTAGTTTCTGAACGAGCACTCACATTGAGAGGATATGCAGAAGCAATGGCAAGGATGTTTGGGCAGGAACCAAAATTGAAATTTCTTCCTTGGGAAGATTGGCAAAAGACCGTTAATAAAACAGATAAGGAATTGACCTGGGATCACATCGCACATAGCCCTTGTGGAAGTATCTCAAAAGCAAAAGAGTTAATACATTACCAACCCAAATACAGTTCCCTACAAGCTGTTCAGGAAGCAATCGAGCACTATTTCGAAAAGGTAAAAATAAAAACCAACCGCTAACAATTAAGCTACAATAATGTGAAGTATACCGAATTCTTTCAGAACAACTTTTAGCTAAAAACCAAAGTTCCTTTTATGAATTTAAAACTTCTTCACCAGAACAGCGGTATTTAAGCCTTTTTCAGAATAGACCCATTTTATTACATCGTGTGCCCCAGCATCAATTGGCGAGTTATTTAGGTATTAAGCCACAATCTTTAAGTCGGATGCGGACAAGAATAATTGAAAAAAGAAGTAGGTTCATATCTTTCTTAACTTAAGGTAACGATTTTTAGCTTATCGCCCATCTATTTTTGCAGTATCATTAATTTAATCAATTAGATATATGCAAAAGAGATTTTCAATAGTTGTTTTAGTGCTGTTTTTGGCTAGCTCATCACAACTTAAAGCCCAATATTCAATACTTATAGAGTTGGCTATCATATTAAGCTATTTAAAGACAAGTTTTTCTTTGAGCCGTCACTTGCTATCACGCACCGCCCTTATCACACCGAAATGCCCTACTCGTTTAAATAAATGGATAATAGTTGGTCCAAATTCTTAATAGGGGAACCAGGGCTCCATTTTGGATATAATTTCTAATTGCAATGATTGACACAAATGAAAGCAGTAACTTGTACTAAATACGGTCCACCAGAGGTTTTGAAAATACAGGAAGTAGTTGTTTAGTCGGTAACTGAATATGCACCAAAAATGGTAATTAGGAATGCACCATTTTGTAAATATAGATTGGTTATTCTTGTTGTTCAAAGAAAGTTTTTCTGTTTTTCATTCTATAACTTTTTCCAGATAGATTTATAATATCACAACGGAATAACAGTCAGTCCAAAAGTGCTGTAGCCAAGACCTCATTATCGAGCATTTTGGCCCATTCTGTGGGCATTTTATTAGTGGTGATGATAAAACAGGTTCTTTCATATACCTGATTAATAAAGTTGAAAAGTGCGACGGCCACACTTTTCTCTACCGGAAAGAGCATGATGTCATCCAATAGGATAAGGTCTGCTTTTAGAAGCCTTTTGTATTCGGCCATGGTTGTGCGGGCCATGTCCTTGAGCTTTAGGACGTTTATAAGCTCTTCCATAGTCTTAAAATAGGTTTTGTAGCCCTTTTCAACGGCGTCGGCTCCGAGGCCTGCTGCCAGGAATGTTTTGCCGGTTCCTGAATGTCCCATCAGCATAAGGTTGAAGCCCTGATCCAGGAAACAAAATTTAAAACGGTTTTTGGAGATACTTTTGGCAGGTCCTTAAAATACTCCTTCAGCCAGTCATGCATCTGAGCGGCTGAGGTGTCTCGGAATTTTTCCAGGCGGGATTTCACAAAACCCTCACAGGGGGCCAATACTTTGTTCCCCACGGACTGATTAATCATCATCTGTTCGAACTCCAGTTCCGACATGCCAAGATACCTGCTAACCTTCCGGCGGTTGAGCGCAAGTTCTTTACTGATCTTCCGGATGGTAATTCCATCTCTGTATAGGCGGTGAATTTCGAAATAAAACATAAATTTGTTCAAATACACATTCATAAAATGCTAGTTTTGGTAGACTAGCAAAATAGTCCAGTATACTCAAGTAAAATTTGATAATGAGTGAAAGAGAAATTGTTTTAGAAAGGGTAATTGAGAAGTAAAAAATTAACAATTCTTAGGGTGATAAAACGCTATTATTTATCACCACCATTGTTCTGCAGTTTTTGAACTGCAATGCAAATCCAGGCACATTTTGACATGCCTTTTCAATGAGAGTTTGATTTTTTTTATAGCTTAAGATGTTTAAAATCAACGATAGGTCCAATGTAGGAAGAAAGGATAATTCCTGCTGGCTTTCTTGCTTGGCAGGATTCGTTCAACAATGACTATGGTGCATGCCTCTACTTAGCAATTTGAAACTGATCTAAAAACCCATTAGACTGTAAATATTAAATAAGTCCAGAGACATGTGCGATATCTGGACGTTGTGTGACATTTCTAGTTACGCTTTCATTTACGTAGTTATTACTTGACTATAAAGGGCATAAGTCGCTATGCCAGCGATCGTACAGCACCTTTGTAGAAAGCACAAAGTTGCTAGACTTGGAAAAGTTTGCACGTTTGAAAACCCTTGCGAAAGCTCAATGAAGAACGCTATCCGTAAGCCTTATGAGGGAAAACTTCATAGCCTGTCCTATATTTAAAAGGATATGGTTTGATGAAGGGGGCGCTGATAGTTTGCTTTTTATTATTACTTTTAGAGGTATTAATAGGGGGTAAGCTATCAGGCTCTACTCTACTGCTTCATTTTGACCAACCAATAACCAATGATAAAATTCTTTAGAAAAGATATTAAATGGAGTTAATTTAACAAAATGGTAATAATAATTGGAGCTGGCTTATCGGGCCTTTTAACAGGTTACCGTCTTAAGAAAGAAGGTATTCCATTTAAAATTCTAGAAGCAAGGAATAGAGTTGGCGGAAGAATCAATACTGTAAATGGCATAAACAATACGCCTATTGAAATGGGTGCAACATGGTTTACTAATCAACATAAATAGCTATTAGCACTGTTAGAAGAATTAGAGATTGATTACTTTAAACAACATATGGGTAGTAATGTATTCTTTCAATCCTCACATACTTCACCAATACAATCTATACAAATTCCTAGTCAACAACCTAGTTACAGAATCTCTGACGGCACATCTAATCTAACAAACACATTGTTACGAAAATTAGATAATAAAGATGTCTTACTGAATCAATCTGTTAAGGGTATAAAATGCCATAAAAATTCTGTTCAAGTAATTGCGAAAGAAGTCTTTGAAGGAAATAGGGTTGTTTTAGCTGTTCCACCTAAATTGTGGTCAAAAAAAATATTATTTGAGCCTCATTTACCTCAAAATTTAATGGATGTTGCCAAGCAAACACATACTTGGATGGAAGATTCCATTAAGATTGCTTTGACCTATAGTCTACCATTTTGGGAACAAGAAAACCTGTCTGGAACTTTTTACAGTAATGTAGGACCTATTACCGAATTATATGATCATTGTAATCATAAAAGATCGAATTACGCACTTTGTGGGTTTATAAGCTCAACCTTTATGGATCTTACTCATTCAGAGAGACGCATTAGTGTAATTAACCAAATAAAAAATGTTTATGGAGTGAATGCTGAAAAATTCATTGATTATGAGGAATGTGTCTGGCGCAAAGAAGAAAATACTTTTGAAGTATCTGATATTTTTCTTTATCCTCATCAAAATAATGGAAATCCAATTTTTAGAAAAACCTATTTTGATGATAAATTGTTAATTTCAAGTTCTGAATCAGCTTTAGAATTTCCTGGGTATATGGATGGTGCCGTATATTCAGCGAATGTAACTGCTGAAAAAATAACGAAAGCACAAAAAAAGGTATAATTAATTGCTCGTTCTGTGTGTATATGGAAAATTCGTAATATTTTCCTCTGGTTCGTTTTCTTTTACTAAATTAGTTGCTAGCCAATGCGAATAACCAAACACAAGTACCTTATAGCCAATATATAAAACAATTATGCTTTAAAAACGACCCGAGGAATGGAAGAAATGCGAAGTATTTGTCGCTGAAAATTGTTGGTATGCAATGTGACCCGTAGCAAAATCTGCGTATCATTAATGAATAAAAACAGTAAAATCGGTTCCATTAATGATGTAATTAATACTATAAAAATCATCACTTATGAAAAATATAATCTTTCTCTTATTGCTTTTTACACTTGCTTGTAAACAAGAACCTAAAACCATCATATCTCCTTGGATACCCTATGACGAATCCGAAGAATTGTTAGAAAATGTAGATCATGAGTCTATAAAAATGCGTTTTAAACTTATCCAATCTAGAATTTCGGATAAAAATGAAATATGGAAAAACGTATCTCATCAAATAAGTTATTTTTCAGAAGAAGATTATCAAAAGTTAAAGCCCTTAATTCTAGAACAAGACATTCCTGCTATCCAAGGCCATATCCGAGCTGGTAGACTTACTTATGAAACACTCACGCAATGGTATCTCTACCGCATTGTTAAATACGAGAATGACAAAGACAACTACCTAAACAACATTATTGCCATCAATCCGGAAGCAGTGGATGAAGCGCGAAAAAGAGATGAATACAAATCGAGTGAAGATCATCCTCTATACGGTATGCCAATTCTATTGAAGGACAATATTAATTTTGACGGACTACCTACCACGGCAGGAACGCAACTTTTAAGAAATAATGAAGCATCGGATGCATTTATTGTAAAGCAAATAAAGGCAAAAGGCGGTATCATCTTAGGTAAAACCAATCTAAGTGAGTGGGCCAATTTTCTTTGTCTCGATTGTCCAAATGGCTATAGTGCTGTTGGTGGTCAAACCTTAAACCCATATGGTCGCAAAAAATTCGACACAGGAGGATCAAGCTCGGGAAGTGGTTCTTCTATAGCAGCAAATTATGCGGTAGCAGCAGTAGGAACTGAAACTTCGGGATCGATCCTTTCTCCTTCAAGCTCAAATTCCATTGTAGGGCTTAAACCAACAACTGGTTTATTAAGTCGAAGTGGTATTGTTCCACTATCCAGCACTTTGGATACTCCGGGCCCAATGACAAAAAATGTGATCGACAATGCCATTTTTATTTCTGCTATGATTGGAGAAGATAGTACCGATTCCCTCACTAAAGACAGGCCGAAAAAGAATATAAAATATTGGGAAGAGTTAAAAACTGGAAGTCTGGAAGGAGTACGATTTGGTGTAAATAATAACCTTTTAAATGATTCTATTTATAAGCTCAATGTAGAAAAAATAGTGGCACTGGGTGGTATTGCTGTTGAATTTGAACCTGAAGAAATGGATTTCGAAGGATTTGGTACTTTACTTAATGCTGATATCCAAATTGACCTTCCAAATTATTTAAATCAGTATTCATCCGAAAAATTGACCTTGCGTTCTATAACTGATATTATTGCCTACAATAGGCAAGATAGTTTAGAAAAAATCCCATATGGTCAAGCTCGTTTTAAAAGAATTCTTGATGCCAATCTTAGCGAAGAAGAGCTGGCTCAATTAAGAATAAAATTGCGCAAGGCAGGGGTCAGTTTTTTTGAAAATGTCATGACAGAACATCAACTTGATGTAATCTTATCTATCAATAGTTGGAATGCAGGCCATGCTGCGGCGGCCAACTATCCATGCATTACTGTTCCTATGGGCTATAGAGAAACAGGTGAACCGGTCGGTATTACATTCATAAGTAGACCATTTGAAGAAGATATGCTTCTAAAAATAGGATATGCCTTTGAACAGGCGACGAAGAGGAGAAAATTACCCAAGGAATATGAATAATGGACCCCTTAAACTGCACACAGCAAAGGCTAAAAATGAATATGGTAATTGAGCTATTAGATAACTATTTGCTAAATTCAATCTTTGTCTATTCTAGGGCGAAGTAGAGAGCGTACTCATTTTAGCTCCGACGTTAGCTACAATTTACCCTGATGTATTAAGATAAAATTTGGTCTTTTTCTTAATTTTTGTATCGAGGACGATATAAACGTATACGATACTAATAAACTTATGAAGACACACATAAAAACGACACTAGTACAAAACATATTCCGCATTCTACTGGCACTCTTTATGGTATATGCGGGTTTTAGTCACCTTACTTTTAGCAGGCTTGACTTTCAGGCGCAAGTACCAGATTGGGTACCGCTCAGCAAAGACCTAGTGGTGATCTTGTCCGGTATTGTAGAAATGATGCTGGGATTAGGATTAGCGCTTTGGAAAAATCAACGCGTGGGATTTGGTTGGGTGCTGGCTCTCTTTTTCATTTTGGTATTTCCCGGTAATATAGCGCAGTACCTGGACGGTAAAGATGCCTTTGGCGCATTGGATTCAGACCGATCCCGCTTGATCCGCTTGTTTTTCCAACCAGTGTTAATTGTTTGGGCATTATGGTCCGCCGGCTCTTGGAAGGCCTGGAGAATACCTAACAATGAAAAACCGACTTCTCATGGATGATTCAAAACTAAAATTAGAAAATCAAATTTGCTTCCCGATTTACGCTGCTTCTAGACTAATAACGAAAGCATATAAGCCCTTTTTGGAGGAGATGGGACTGACTTATCCGCAGTATCTGGTACTCATGGTATTGTGGGAAGACGATGCGTTAACTGTTACTAAAATTACAGAGAAACTGATGCTCAATACCAATACGCTATCTCCATTGCTAAAGCGAATGGAGAAAATGGAGCTCCTGAACCGTAGGCGTTCTAGTAAAGACGAACGCAGTGTAGTAGTACAATTAACAGAAAAAGGAAAGCAATTAAAAAGTGAGGCCAGACCCATTCCTGAAACGCTTTTTAACGAACTACTCACTGAAAATGTCCAGTTGTCTGATGTTTTGCAGTTGAAACAAATGCTCAATGAATGGATCAAAATACTCTCGAGCAAGACTGATGATACGGAGAGCATTCCATCAATTTGAGAAATTAACAAAATGAAGTAGACAAGCAGTCTGAGGCAAGCTCATCTGCTTCAATGAATTTTTAAAAGAAAACGAATTATGAAAGCATTACAAATAATAAAAGTTTAAAACAAGGAATTATGAGAGATAAGAAGACTTACCCAAAGTCATTTTCCCACATTGGAATAACTGTACCAGACATTAAAAAAGCAGTAAAATTTTACGAGGAGGTTATGGGATGGTATGTAATCATGCAGCCTTCTATCGTTAAAAAAGAAATGGATACTGCCATAGGAATCATGTGTTTAGATGTATTTGGTGACGATTGGGAAGAATTTGAAATTGCCCATATGTCCACTTCAGATGGAATAGGGATCGAGTTATTCTCCTTTCCGCAAGGCGTAAAAGAAGCTCCGGAATTTAATCCTTTTAACACAGGACTTTTCCATTTCTGTATTCAGGATCCTAATATTGAGGAGCTGGTAGATAAGGTTGTTTCCTTAGGTGGAAAACAGCGTATGCCGATAAGGGAATATTACCCAAATGACAAACCTTATAAAATGTGTTATGTAGAAGACCCGTTCGGAATTGTTTTTGAAATCTATACCCACAGCTATGAATTGACTTATTCTTCTGGCGCTTACTCAGAATAATACAGCTGGCAAAAACTAAGCATTCACACGGCTAGAACGGAATAGACTGAATGCGCTGTCGAACTAGAATTTGCTGTGATACCCATTTTTACAAGAGCTGTCAGCATTGAATTTCTTACGAATAGAAAATCATGAAAAGGTAATGGTAGAAAATAAAAAATTATCCGTATTAGCAGCTACAGCTATATGTGGTAATGATATAAGTTCATCTGTATTGTATGTTTCTGCCCTTGCGATAGCCTTTGCTGGACAATATGCTTGGATTACATTACTTATTGTTTCCTTGGTACTCTTTCTGTTTAGGAAAATATATGGAGAGGTCGTTGGCGCATTGCCCTTAAACGGGGGTGCCTATAATGCATTATTAAATACAACTAGTAAATCTATGGCATCCTTTGCTGCCACTTTAACGATATTGTCTTATATGGCTACAGCAGTCATTTCTGCAAATGAAGCCATTCATTATCTCCACCATTTAATTCCCGGTATTCCTATAATCATTGCCACCATCATTCTGCTAAGCTTATTTGGTTTCCTAACCATCGGAGGAGTTTCAGAATCTGCAAAAGTGGCTATAGGGATTTTCCTTTTTCATTTAACGTCTTTTGCTATTCTGAGTACTTTTATCATTTTCTTTCTCCTAAATAATGATTTTGAAATATTTATAAAAAATTGGCATTTACCAACCACAGGCGGGAGTATAACGAATGCTATTTTTCTTGGTTTTGCAGCTTCAATGTTAGGCGTCTCTGGGTTCGAAAGTTCAGCCAACTTTGTAGAAGAACAACAAAAAGGCGTTTTTCCAAAAACATTGAAAAATATGTGGATTGTGGTGAGTGTGATTAACCCTTTAGCGGCGTTGTTTGCACTTTCATTATTTGCGATGCCGTTGTTACAAAGTGAGGCCTATCAAAATACGCTTTTAATTGAAATGGCATCGCATGTAGGTGGTAATTGGTTGGCCATCTTAATTGCGATTGATGCCTTCTTGGTGCTAAGTGGACCTGTACTCACAAGTTTTGTTGGTGTTTCAGGACTGTTGGAACGTATGACCCTTGATCGTATTTTACCACAATATTTTTTAAAGAAAAACAAAAAAGGAAGTTCGTATCGTATCATTATTGTTTTCTTACTCTTAACGATATCAGTGTTATTAATAACCAATGGAGATGTGAAACTTTTGGCCGGCGTGTACACAATTTCATTTTTATCTGTGATGGCACTCTTTGGAATAGGTAATATATTATTAAAAGTCAAAAGAAATGGTTTGCCTCGTCCAGAAAAAGCAGGTTGGTTTTCCATTTTAGTAGCAATTACCGCTGTTATTGTGGCTTTGACAGGCAACATTGTTATGAAACATAAAGAAGGCGTGCCGAGTAATGTTTCTGTTTTTCTTGAATATTTTATCCCATCAATTGTTTTTATTTTGGTAATGCTGAATAGAACAATATTGTTGAAATTTTTATTGAATGTGATGCACTCTGTTTTCGATCCTTTCAGAAAATTTGTGTTAAATACAGATATTAAAATACTTTCTTTGATCGATCAAATTAATTCTCAAGAGTTTGTCTTTTTTACCAAAGGAGACAATATTGCCAACTTAAATCAAGTAATGTTATACATTTCTAGGAACGAGCATACGAAAAAAATAAAGCTTGTTTTTATTACAAATAAAGAAAATCCTGTTCCTAAAAACCTTGTTCAAGAAATTGATTTTTTAGACAGAGAATATCCTGAAATCTCCATTGAATTTATTATTGAGGAAGGCGAATTCTCTCCAGACCTAATTAAAAGTTTATCAAAAAGATGGAATATCCCCATCAACTTTATGTTTATTGGATCGCCTGGTTCACATTTTCCTTATAAAATTGAAGAATTAGGAGGGGTGCGGCTTATTATTTAACTCAGATGCGAAGGCATTGTTATGTAACGTTATGTAAATAACGGAGGTCGGGATTTTGTCAGCATTATTGCAAAAAACAGGTAACAATACCCCCATAATCCTAGTTTTTTTATTTACCTAAACCATGGGTTCCTAGCCGTGGTTATTAATGGTAAAGCCCCTCAGACTTCGTCGATTTCTCTCGAAAACACTTTATTTTATTAAACGACCCATTATACGAGGGCTTATAGAGCCAGAACAATTATTGACCAATACTTACAATGAGTTTTCGGGCAATGAGGATCCAGCGGTAAAAGGTCAACTGCTTTCTTTTATGGATAACCTGAAAGGATTATTTATCCAAAAATTAAAATGGATTCTTCAAAAGATGAGGAAACCTTACTAAAACAGGCATTATTGGATGTAGGTTTAAATACTGAAGAAGCATTGGCCAAACTGGATGATAAGGAAGCGCGAAAAGAGGTAAAAGATAAAGAAGCGTATTGGCAAAATATTGGCGTTAGGTCGGTGCCAACGATTGTTTTTAATGGGAAAAGTGCCGTTACAGGTGCCCAACCTATTGATGTATTCAAGAGGGTGCTTAAAGAAATGATGAGCCCCTCATAATTGGAAATGTAGATTCCGATGATTTTGACGACTCTTTCATTTAGGGTTTTCAGTTACTGTAATAATGGCGATTTAAATCAAGTCAAAAGTGTTTTAAAAGGGTTTTAATACTCAAAAACTATATTTTGATAAATATCTAAAAACCGTTCATTTTAATTGCCCTTGTACTTTTAACCTTGACGGCATGCAATAGCCGTGGGTTTCAAACCGAGGACAGGGCATGGGGTTTTTATCTAATATTTTGATGGTATTGTTGCTATTTTTTGGCAAAATACCGGCAAAATATAGACCCAAGTAAGCTACATAGCTTTACCTTTCCCAGGTCTTCGAATCTGAGATTAGAGAACAGTAATTTAATAAAGATGAAAAACGTATTGCTTTTTTTACTTGTGACGATCGCATGTATGTCTTGCCATAAATCTGATATTGCGCCACCCGATGGAGAAATGTATTTTCCGACGACTACTGAAAATGAATGGGAATCTATCGATATTAACTCCCTTGACTGGAATGCCGACGCATTGGAAAATTTATATACCTATTTAGAGATCAATGGCACTCGGTCATTTATTGTGCTAAAAGACTGGTGGTTTTATTGGCCTCTTTTTGTTTAGCTGTATGCTAGTTGTCAATGTGCTGGCTTCTTGTATAGAAAGGAAAAGATTGGGCTGGATTGGAAAAGAAATGCATTCGGTATATCTTTAAACTAATATCGAACTAAACCAATCTAAAGATTATGGGGGTAAATCCCCAAAACAATACAATGAAAAGTGTTTGCCTTCTCCTTTCATCATTTGTCTTGCTCTTTTGGGCAAGTATTCATCCTGTTAACGGTCAGAATGCCATACGTGTGGCTGCAGCATCCGACTTAAAATTTGCCTTGGATGAAATCATTGATGTCTACGCCCGGAATACAGGAAAAGAAGTAGTGCCGATTTATGGCTCTTCGGGGAAACTCTTTGAGCAACTTTCCAATAAGGCACCTTTTCACCTATTTATGTCTGCAGATGTAGCTTATCCAAAAATGTTGATAGCAAAAGGAATGTCAGGATCGGATCTTCAAATTTATGGTGAAGGCAGATTGGTGCTTTGGAGTAGAAAGATGGATTGTAAACCATCCACTATGGAAACACTCAGTAGCTTGAAGGTGAAAAAAATAGCCATTGCCAATCCCAATCATGCGCCTTATGGAAAGCGAGCGAAGGAGAGCCTTCAGTTTTATGGGCAATATGATGCCATCAGTTCTAAGTTGGTATTGGGAGAAAACATCTCTCAAACGGCTCAATTCCTATCTACTGGAGCTGCGGATATTGGGATTATAGCTTTGTCACTGGCCCTTTCTCCGACCATGAAAAAATATGACAAAACATATTACCTTTTGCCGGGAAATAGCCATCAACCACTGCTTCAAGGAGCGATCATTACAGCCTTTGGTACAGGAAATGCGGATGCAGCTTCCTTTTTTGAATTTCTGAAATCCGAAAGTGCAGCAGAGATATTCGAGACTTATGGCTTTACTCAAGCGGTAAAATGATGAATTTCGAACCATTTATATTGACCTTAAAGCTTGCGACTTTGACTACCTGCCTTCTTTTTATGGTGGGAATACCGCTTGCTTACTGGCTTGCCTATAGCAAATACCGTATCAAATATGTTGTGGAGGCTTTGGTAAGTATGCCATTGGTTTTGCCTCCTACAGTTTTGGGTTTTTATCTTTTATTGGCTTTCAGTCCGGAAAATCAATTGGGTAAATTTCTGGATCAGTATTTTGATCTGCGGTTGGTATTTACCTTTCATGGGTTGGTCTTGGCTTCGGTCATTTACAGCCTCCCCTTTATGGTTCAGCCGCTACGGTCGGGATTTTCAGGAATACCCAATGCATGGCTGGATGCAGCAAAGACAATGGGTAAAAGCTCTTGGGCTACCCTTTTCCGTATTTTATTGCCCAATATGAAGAATGCCCTGATCACAGCTGGTGTGCTCACATTTGCCCATACAATTGGAGAATTTGGCGTTGTTTTAATGGTTGGTGGCAATATCCCTAAGGAGACCAGGGTGATCTCTGTAGCTATCTACAATGAAGTGGAGGGCATGAATTATACCATGGCCAATCAATACAGTTTACTATTAATCGCCTTTTCATTTACCGTCCTTTTGGTAACCTACCTGATCAATCACCGTAAAAACCACATGCTCTCCTATGATTGAGCTATCGCTTAAGAAAGCACTTACTGGGGCAGAAGGGAAAATAGCACTTGATATTTCCTGCCAAATCCAATCGGGAGAATTGGTAGGACTGTACGGTCCTTCCGGTGCAGGAAAATCCAGTGTTTTGCGAATGATTGCCGGCTTGATGCGTCCTAATGAAGGCGTATTAACTGTTGGAATTGAAACATGGATAGACACTGAAAACAAAGTTTTTTTAAAACCTGAAAAGAGAAATATTGGAATGATCTTTCAGGAGCATTCCATTTTTCCCAACATGACCGTATATGAAAATCTAGTGTTCGCCTTAGACAAAGGTCAGGACAAAAGTTTCGTGGATGAGTTGTTGGACAGCATAGGAATGGAAAAGATGGCTGGCCAAAGTCCCATGAAATTGTCAGGTGGTCAAAAACAGCGTGTTGCTTTGGCAAGGGCAATGGTCCGGAAGCCAAAAATTTTACTTCTGGATGAACCACTTTCTTCACTGGATATGGAGATGAGACGAAATTTACAGGAATACATCGTTAAATTTCATCGGGAATATGGGTTGACCACCTTGCTAGTAAGTCATGATGCTTCTGAGATTTCCCGAATGGCCCAGCGTGTACTGGTTTTGGAAAATGGTCAATTCAGCTTCGATGGCAGTCCCGAATTGTTTTTTAAAGCGTAGAAACAAAAAATGCTATTGTCTAATTCAAGACAATAGCATTTGTGATAAAATATAGCCAGTATTTATCTTGACTTTTTTCTATTGGTAAAAAACGCCTGCTTTTTACGCATTTTCTCTTTGTTAAAATCCTTCTTCTCCATTGCAGACATGGGTTTTTCAGTTTGAGGAAAAGGGTTATTGTCTACCTCGGTGATTTTCTGGTTGATTAGCCTTTCGATTAAGCGAACATACGCGTTTTCTTCTGGCTCGCACAGAGCTATCGCAGTACCTGACTCTCCAGCTCTTCCAGACCTTCCTATTCGGTGAACATAGGTTTCAGGATCTTCAGGTACATCATAATTGATTACATATTGAAGTTTGTCAATATCTATTCCACGGGCTGCTATGTCAGTAGCTACTAACACACGGATCCCTCCCTCCTTGAATTGGCTCAAGACCTTCTGTCGATGATTTTGGGCTTTGTTACCATGAATGGCTGCTGCATTGATATTTTTGCTTTTCAAGTTCCGGGTAATTTTATCGGCACCGTGTTTGGTTCTTGAGAACAACAATACTTGGTCAATTTCCTTGTTTTCCAAAATATGGAAAAGCAAATCTTTCTTGGACTCCTTATTGGTATAATACACCTTCTGTTGGACTGTATCAGCTGCAGAAGAAACAGCGTCGACCTCTATTTTAATAGGGTCCGTTAGTATTTTATCTGCCAATGATACGATATTGTCCGGCATAGTTGCAGAGAAAAACAGGGACTGTCTTTTTCTTGGCAATAGCTTCAAGATTTTTTTGATATCATTGATAAACCCCATGTCCAACATGCGGTCAGCTTCGTCAAGAACAAATATCTTGACATGATCTAATTTTATAAAGCCTTGGTTGATGAGGTCAAGTAATCTGCCAGGCGTAGCCACTAAAATATCTACACCTCTTCTGATTTCATTTACCTGAGACCCTTGTTTAACGCCACCAAAAACAACGGCATGTCTTAGTTTTGTGTATTTTCCGTAAAACTCCAGGTTTTCGTCTATTTGAATTGCCAATTCTCTGGTTGGTGTAACGATCAGGGATTTGATCGCCAATCTCCCTTTGTCATTGTTTTTTTCCGTATGGAGCAATTGGATGATTGGAAGTGCAAAGGCAGCTGTCTTACCGGTACCAGTTTGTGCACTGCCCAAAATATCTCTTTTAGCCAAGATTTTTGGAATGGCCTGTTCTTGTATGGCAGTTGGTTCCTTGTAATTTCTTTCCTGAAGTGCTTTCAGGATAGGGGATATAAGTTCTAATTGTTCGAATGTCATGCTTAGCTTTTTATGATGGCACTTGGTGCCTGTATTTTGCACTTCTTTTTAATAATTTTCATAAAGTGCAAATAAATAATTGGCCCATAAGGCCGGTTTTACACCTATTTTCAATTGTTGTTCTTTTAATGTTTGAAATAAAATCAAGACCAGTATATGGTGGCAAGCGCCGACTTCACAATAGGGATTCCTTTCCCGGACCTCCACCTCTCCTTATTCTCTTGAAATTTCAATATTTACTATAAAGGCAATTGTATATAGGGACTAAATAAAGTTTGTAAAGGTAGGCAGATTTATTGGATTGAAGGAATCTTAAACCGTTTTAAATCAAGAACAAGCTTCCATGGCAGTGACAATATTAATATTTCTTTTATAGTAACTTCCCAAGTAGCTTTTATCCACTAGCTATTGACTAGGTATTTTTAAGCCAATTAGGATTGAAGTTTAGAATGAATGTTTATTAGCGCCCTAATTTTCATTAAAAGAAAACGTAAGAACTTTCAATTTACTTTGTGGGTTTTAATGAGATAATTTCAAAAGAATGCAAAAGGAAAAATTACTGCTTTGGACTTTGGCGGCCATCAATTTTACCCACATAGTGGATTTTATGATTTTGATGCCACTAGGCCCTCAATTGATGCGGATTTTTGAAATTTCTCCTCAAGAATTTGGGCTATTGGTTTCTTCCTACACCTTTAGTGCCGGAGTCAGTAGTTTTTTCGGAGCCTTTATTTTGGATAAATACGACCGGAGAAGTATTTTAATGTGGGTTTTTCTAGGCTTTTTTGTAGGCACCTTGGCATGTGCTTTGTCTCCCAATTATCCCTTTTTATTGTTCTCAAGAATTCTATCTGGACTTTTTGGTGGTTTGACCTCTGCCCTGATCTTTGCGATAATAGGTGATGCCATACCTGACCATAGAAGAGGAAGTGCTATGGGACTGGTTATGGCAGCATTTTCAGTAGCATCAGTAGTAGGAGTGCCGTTCAGTCTTTTTATTGCTAGCATGTCTAGCTGGCATGCCCCTTTTTTCTTCTTGGCATTTCTTGCCTTGGTTATTCTATTTCTCATTTATAAATTCGTTCCTTCCATAACAGTTCCGAAGAAAGAAGGAAATGACAAGCCAAGCCCTCAACAGGTGATCAAGCGCGTAACAGGAAATGCAAATCAAATGCGTGCCATTTCGCTAACAATAATGATGATGCTTGGTCAGTTTATGATCATACCCTTTCTAAGTCCCTTTATGGTGGCAAATGTTGGTTTTTCTGAACTTCAACTGACGTATATTTATATGGCAGGTGGATTTTTTACCGTTTTTACTTCTCCATGGGTAGGTAGGCTGACGGATAAATATGGTAAAGTTAAAATATTCACCATATTTATGAGCTTAAACGTTATTCCGATAGCCATTATCACCCATTTGGGACCAACGCCTATTTTACTGGCCTTGGTGGTTTCAACTTTTCTTTTTGTCACCTCAAATGGACGTATGGTTCCTGCTGCAGCTTTGATTACTGGAACGGCCAAATCTGAAAACCGTGGTAGCTTCCTAAGTTTCAACTCATCCGTGCAACAATTAAGTGCGGGGCTTGCTTCCTTTTTTGGGGGGATGATATTGGTCGAAAATTCTGCTGGGGAACTTCAAAACTTTGGGTACATAGGTTATATCGCCATAGCTATTAGCCTGTTATGTATTCCGCTCATTAGGAGAATTAAGGTTGTAGACACCTCTACAGAACAATAAATATTTCTTAGTTAAATGTATTTAATTATAGAAAAACAATAATTTTTTACCGGATTCATTAAGAGATTGATAATAATATTTTACTTTTACGTATTGGGTATCAGCATTTCTTTTTGATCACCCGACTAACAGATAACCAACATTATTAACTATAAATGACCGGAAGATTTTTCTATCGGGGTTTGGGACTTTTCCTCAATTCCCTGAATAGTATTGCACCATCAAAAAGTGGAAAATTAGGATTCAAGTTTTTTTGTTCTCCTTCACGTCCTAAAATCAATAAAATTCAATTTAAGTTTCTTCACTCAGCCATAGAAAGTGACTTTGTGTAATGGAAAACGGATTCGTCAATACCGTTGGGAAAATGGGTCTAAAAAAATCCTTTTTGTTCATGGTTGGCAGAGAGCTACCTACAGATGGAAACAGTACATAGAATTGCTCGCCCAAAATCCAGAATATACTTTATTGTCCTTCGATGCACCAGCACATGGGCAGAGTGAAGGAAAACAGTTCACTGTTCTTGGTCTTATTATCCATGACCAAAAGGATGGGCTAACAGACTTCAGTAATGCGCGTCTTCTTCATCAATATTGGCCACAGGCTGAACTCATGACCACTACTGGTTTGGGGCACAGGTTACGTTCACCTGAAGTGATAAAAGCAGTTGTAGATTTTATTAAATAAGAACTGTAAGTGTACTATCGGCTGGATAAAAGATTCCCAGCCGATAATAGTAGGTACTAGTAGCTAGGAAAATCAACTACAAATAGTTTAATTAATTCAACTTAAACCTTATAGGTAACCTCATTTTGACCTTTACATTTTTACCCTTTTGTTGCCCGGGTTTCCAATTGGGAGCATTTCTAATCACGCGCATGGCTTCCTCGTCGCATCCGCCTCCTATACCTCGAAGAATAGCCAAATCTTGCATAGATCCGTCTGTATTAACAACGAAAACTACGTAAACGGTACCTTCAATCCCCATTTTTCTTGCCTGTGTTGGATATTTAAGGTTTTCTCTTAAATAATTGTTCCATCCTTCCATGCCACCTGATGGAACAGGCATGTCTTCCACCACATCGAAAACACCTTCTTTCATTATCATCTTGGTAATTACAATGTTTTCATCTTCCTGAGCTTCCAATATTGGCATGTCCTCATTTGGCGCGCAAGAAATTAATACAAACAAGCAGGCGAAGAGTGGTAGCGCAAAAGCATACATGCTTCGGGCCATCCATTTTGATTTAGGTTGTGTCATCATTGTTAGTCTTTTTTTGATTTGAAATTGATTGAAATTATGTACTAGTATTCCTGGGTTTTTGGGCTTGGCAAGATTGAGCAAAAGCCTTGCGTATTCCTCCAAAGGAAAGGCCTGTGTCATTTGCTTATCCACTTGGTATTCATGCAGCACCTCCAGTGCTTTTTCATACATCTGATGAATAGGATAAAACCAAAACACTATTTTTACTACTTGTAGTAGTAACTTGTCCAGGCTATGTCGGTAATCAGCATGTGTGGTTTCGTGGGCAATAATCCAATCCACTTTCTGTTGCATTTGAAGGGCACCTTCAGGCAAGAAGATAAGATGGAAAAAAGAAGATGGCTCAAAGGTAGGGTGCTCCAAGAGGGTATACTTTCCTCTGTAGGTAGCTTTGGCTTTTCTTGTTTGGACAATTAGGGAAACAATCCCTATTACAAATCTACTAAGTGTAAACAGCATGCCAGTAAAATATACACCCAAAACTAAATTTGATAGGGAAAATAGGGAAGTGGAGCTTTGCAATTGATTTGAACCGTCAAATTCAAATGTTGGCAATTGTAATACAAAGGATTCATTTCCTAAATTAATGCCACTAATACTCGTTAAGTTCAGTGCAGGGAAAGCCAATGCTACAATTAGCGCACTCAGTAGAAATGCCCTATTCCATGCAAAAAAGGTATTCCTTTCAAGAAAAACTTTGTAAAACAACCAGAGTAGGGTCAGGCATATGGCGCCTTCCCACAAGTAATTTATAAGGTTTGTCATGATGATTTCTTTTTAAAGTTCTCAACCATTTTTTCTAAATCTTGAATATCTTTTTCCGATAGTTTATCCTCTTTTACCATAAAAGACAAAACATTTTTGGCAGACCCTTCAAAGTAGTTTTTAACCAATAAATTAAAACTACTGTGTTGATAGGCTTTTTTACTTATCAGTGGAAAATACTCATGCGTATTGCCATAGGTCTTATGGTCCAGATACCCTTTATTCTCCAGCTGCTTGATCACTGAGGCCAGGGTAGTATAAGGAGGTCTTGGTTCAGGGAATTGATTCAGAACATCTCTCACTAGTGCTTTCTCTAGTTCCCAAATGATCTGCATCACCTGCTCCTCGTTGTTTGTTAATGCTTCCATGATTTAAATATAATAAATAAAATTTAGTTTACCTACGTAATATTCGTAAATCTACGAAAAATACGTAAAATAGGCCTTGGTCATGTTTCCAGCTGCTATTTTTGTTTTAACTCAGTAGTACTTAGGGATCGTTTGGCTTAAATAAGGTTAAAGCATTTTTGACTGCTGAAGGTCGTTAGCTGTTTAACCAAAAAAATAACCTAGAAAAACGGGTGCTAGCAATTATCAATAGTCAAAAAAACGAATAGTAGTAAGTGGATTAGCAGCACAAAGACTTACTGCATAGGTTTGATCCATCAGGAAGCTTTTAAGGTGCCAACTCATTTCATTTGACAATGTGGGGAATGAAAATTCTTGGGATTCGTCTATGCAAGTAAATTGGTTCAGATCATCTACCATGCCATTGCCCGTAGCTTTTAAGAATGCTTCTTTTCGGGTCCAAAATTTAAAAAATTCAGCAGTTGGATCACTTGAATCCCTTATCACCTTAAGTTCTTGGCCATGAAAACATTGTTCCAAAAGCGCATCAGTAATAAAATTACCTGCTATTTCTTCAAGGTCAACACCCAGTTCCTCTGCACCGAAGGCAATGAAAACCCAATCTCCTGAATGGCTGAGATTGAAATATAGCTTATATAAAGGAGAAACATAAGGTTTGCCGTTCGATCCATTTTTTAGGGTTACCTGAGAAATCTCTAAATTCAAATATTGAGAGATTAACTTCTTGGTGCACGCATGTCCTATAATAAAACGGATCCTGTCTTGTTCACGCAAATATTTATTGGCCCTTTGACGCTCCTCAGTTGAAAGCAATTCCTCCAACGTAGACAATTTATGATTGGGTAAGCGGATCCCTATTCGCCACAAGTGCACTTCCTGTCCTAGAAGATCTGGGATAGTATTTGACTCCCAAGTAGGAGGAGCAATTTGTTCACAATTTATGGAAGTCAAACGCATCTACTATTTTCATTGATTAAACCCTGATGAGACAATTGGGTTCTTGGGACTAATTTTGCAGTGAGGCCATCCCATAATAGAATGGCTATTGCCTATTTCGGGTTAAAGATACTTACAAAATCCAGGTTATTTATTTTTCAATCCTACGGGTTGATCCTAGTGGTTATTATTGGTGAAGCCCCTCAGGCTGCTTCGTTCTCTTTTGGAAACGCTATGACTTTCCTATTTTGGGTTAAAAAGTAGCACCTATTCGGAGGTCTAAATATTTAATTTATACCATAATTAAGGATGCCGGTTAATTTAGTGTTTGATCAATTTTCACAAATGGCGAAATAATTATAAACTGAAAATTGAATTTTGATTCTATATTTTTGTTTTTGAAAGTAATTATTTGTTAAATAAATATTATTTTTTTAACATTGTGTTGTTTATAAGGCTAAATCCTACTTTTTTCGATGAATAACAGCAATCCAACCAATCCGGCGCTAAACCTAGAGGGCAAACAATTTTTAATCGTGGATGATGATCCTATAATAAGAATGGTAATGAGTTCCATGTTTAAAAAATGGCAAAATACTACAGTTGAGATGGCCAATGATGGGTCTCAGGCATTAGAAAAATTACGGCAGTCCTATTTTGACCTTATCATCATGGATCTACATATGCCGGTTCTAAATGGTTACCAAACAGCCAAAGCCATCCGTGGAGGAGTTTGTGGGGAGTTTTATAAAAACATACCAATCATTGCTATAACAGCTGACCTTTCTGAAATAGGAAAAACACAGTCGAAAATTATGGACAATATATTGACCAAGCCATTTAATAATGATTCCCTTCATTCTGCAATACACAGGTGTTTGTTTTCAGGACTTCATTTGAGCGCAAATTTTACCTAAATCCTAGTATTATAATATTTCCAAGGGTTCGTTTTTCCAGGTATTTAGTGTTGAAACAAAATAAATCGTCTTAATTTAGTAGACCTTGTTTATCTTTGGTTATTCTTATCTATCAGATCCAAACCCTTGAATGTTCATGAGGATAGTTCGTTACCTCTTTGTCTTAATTGTAATTGTTCTTGGACAAGCCTGCAATAGGGGTGACCATCAAAATCAAAAGAAGGACAAAGCTTTACCTCCAGTTGGTATAAGAAAGGAGGTGTTACAAAATCCACTTGACAAACCTGCAAATGTGCTGGCTAGGACTTATTGTACAGGGTGCCATTTATATCCGGAACCCCAACAATTGGATAAAGCGACCTGGGAAACGATTTTCCCTAGGATGGGCCATTTTTTCGGAATTTATGAAACTGATACCACCAGATCCGGACTGTTGGAAGGTGGTAGGGCTGGAGCAATAGTGGAGCGTGGGAATGTCTTTCCAAAAGGCCCGATTATTGATACGCTGATTTTTAATAAAATAAAAGCTTTTTATCTAGAGGAGGCGTCAGAGCAACTTCCTGATTCTCCAACTAAGGAAATTAAAGAAGGGTTAAACTATTTTAAGCTCCACAAACCTGCTAGTAAAACAAAGAACCCAATGCATTTGATGGTCAAGATAATTGGTTCTGATCAATGGTACATTAGCGATGTAGGAAGGTCTTCTTTTTCTATTATGGACAACCAGTTTAACGTTCAAAAAACAGCTTCAAGTCCTGAAGGTACGGTATGGGTTCATCAGGGGAATGAGCATACTTTTGCGCTGGTTATAGGAACATTTAATCCAACGGATATAGACCTTGGTTTTGTCATGCGCTTGCCAAGCGCTCCAGGCCAGCCAACCAAAATTGTTGCAAAAAACCTACAAAGGCCAGTTCACATGGACATGGGAGACCTTGATGGGGATGGATTGGAGGACATGGTCATTTCTGAGTATGGGAAAAATACAGGAGGTCTTGCCTGGTGGAAACAAGATCCTTCGGGAAACTTTCAGAAATTCATGTTAAGAAATAAGCCAGGAGCAACTAAAGCCTATATCCGTGACCTAAATAACAATGGCAAACAGGACATTATTGCACTTTTTGGCCAGGGAGATGAAGGTATTTTTATTTATCACAATCAAGGGAATGGTAAATTCGCAGAGGAACCCCTTTTAAGGTTTCCTCCTACCTATGGCTCCAGTTATTTTGAGTTATTCGACTTTAATGGTGATGGGAAAGAGGACATTATCTATACTGCCGGTGACAATGCTGATTATGACCCAATACCCAAGTCCTACCATGGGATCAGGATATTCCTCAATGATGGGACAAATCATTTTAAGGAATCCTTCTTCTACCCGCTTAATGGTGCATACAAAGCTATCCCCTCTGATTTTGACAAGGATGGAGACATAGATATTGCGGCGATTAGTTTTTTTCCGGATTATGAAAGAAGTCCAGAGGAGAGTTTTGTTTATTTGGAAAACAAAGGGGATATGAATTTTGAGGCCCAAACTTTTCCTGGGAGTTCAGACGGAAGATGGATGGCCATGGATGCTGGGGATATGGATGGTGATGGAGACCTGGACATCCTTTTGGGTTCTATGATCTTTGGAACTGATCATACCCGGTTCTTCGAAAAGTGGTCGGATGGGACACTGCCTTTTGCCTGGCTCGAGAATACCAGTAATAAATAGGATTAAAAACTAAACAGGCAATAGACTGCCTATTACTTAAAGTGATTTCTCTAAATAAGGTCAGGCTATTACGAATCCTATTGTACAATTCAATCCAACTCATTACAGATATAATAAGTTTAAGGTACTATAAAATCAATTGCCACGGGTTTTAACCCTGGAATCGGGGGAAATATAATCTCAAAGTTTTGAGTTTTCAAATCAACATCTGCTTAAGGCATTAAATCTCAGGTTCATTGTAAACTTGTAGAAGGTGAAATTTACCCTATTATTTTTCATCGGTTTTATAGGCTTCTTTATAGGGTGACCAAACTTCGTAGATGGGATCCCCTTTTGAACTCAAACCAGTATGATGCCATTTTCCATCGATAACCTTATAGTCAAATTCGAGATTGGCACCTACACGGCTATTGTCTTTAGAAAAGAAGGTGATCTTCTCTGTGTATTTCCCATCTTTTGCTTCATATTCGCCACCGCCAGTACCACCAAATTCTTTCGTTTCAGAATTGAAAGCAATCCACTGGAACCTGCCGCCGCCCAAAATTTTCACTGTTCTTCTTGCTCCTGGGGTCATTTCTGACATCTTTTCGCCTCTCTTTCTCCCTGTAATTACCCAATTTCTCGTGAGGTCATCGCTTTCTTTAGAGACCCTCTCCCAGATTTCTATGAGGTCTTCCCCCTTTATTTTTGTAGAGATAACTAGTCGATCATTGGCAAAATCCAATGTAAATCGATTGGTGGTTCCAATTTGTTCTGGGTCAAGGGTCAAAAAGTCCAAGTGTTCATCATAGACATTTCCATCCAATTTGTATTCCCCACCCCCGGCATAAAGAAATTTATCGCCTTTTAATTCCTTTGCTCCAAAGGAAAAGTAACCATCCTGGTAGATCTTTATAAACTCCTTGTCGGTAATCGCTGCTCCATTTTGGTGGGTCAAAATCCATGCACCTTCCAATTCCTGGGACATAACCACTGTACTAATGGTAAAGCAGATAATAAAAAGGATCGATTTCATAACTTAGGCTTTATTGTAGACTTAAATTTAATTATTTATTGATACAATATCACAAGACATGGATAAAATTCCTGCCTATGAAATAGATTTTTCGATAAAGTTTTCAATTGCATTAAATATTTAAAAGCGCGATACCCAATCTAATCCTTATTTTTATGAAAATAGAGGCTTTGAGTATTCCTGTCATAGAAGTTTTAAAATACTTGTTAGGTATGTTTTTTGAGTTTTGCTTTTACAAAATGACTTATTGGAAACAATAACAATGAATTTTGGCTGGCTTTTTGGTATATATACCCGATATTTAATTTATTATAATGCAAAAATCCATTTTAATATTTATTCTGACGGTCCTGTTATTTGCTGGGCAACATCACATGGCCAGTGGCCAGAGTTATGGTACCAGTGGTGGATTAAGGTTGGCCAACAATAACCAAGTTCGAATGTTTGGGTTTACGGTGCAACAGCGTATCAAAAAAGGCCTGACAATCGAGGGTATTATTCAATCTGACTTTAACTACAATACCACTATTCATGCGATCATGGAACGACATCGGCCTTTGTTAACGAAAAGATTAAATTATTACTATGGCGCTGGTGTTTCTATGGGAATAGAAGAAAGCCGTCAAAAAGTCCCTGAAAGCATGCAAATTATACAAACCTATGGTAATGGAACCTTGGGTGTGAACTTAATTGGAGGCGTGGAACTTACTTTGCTGGGGATAAATTTCTCCTTAGATTACAAACCCAACATCAATATCGTTGGCAGACAGTCTTGGTACAGTGGACAAGTAGGGATCTCTGCCAGATCTGTTCTTGTGAAAGGGAATAAACAGAACAAGAAAAAAAGACAAAAGACCAGACAAAAAAGCCGCGCCAATAAGGATGGGTATTTCCATAATTTAATTGAATCCATTAAAAATAAATAACCATGAGAAAGCCAATATTTGCATTTTTTACGATTGTTTTATTCCTACCTATCCATTTTTTATTTGCACAATCTCCTGTGAAAATAGCCGTGGTAGGTCTTACCCATTCGCATGTTAACTGGATACTCGGCAGAGAGGATATCGGAGATGTAGAGATTGTGGGTATTGTGGAGCCCAATAAATCATTGGCCAAGCGTTTAATGTCCAAACACCATTTAAGTGAGGAGCTGCTTTATCCAGATATGGAGTCCCTATTTGCGGTTGTAAAACCGGAAGCTGTCACCGCATTTGGCTCCATTTATGAACATTTGGAAGTAGTGGAGGCCTGTGCTCCCCGTGGCATTCATGTGATGGTAGAAAAACCCTTGGCAGTCAGCATGGAACACGCTAAAAAAATGGCTGATTTGGCCAGGAAGCATCAAATTCATTTGCTGACCAATTATGAAACCACTTGGTATGCAAGCAACCACGAAGTGAAAAAACGACTTAAAGAGATGGCCATAGGACCGGTGCGAAGGGTAATTGTCAATGATGGTCATGAAGGACCCATGGAGATTGGTGTAAACCAGGAGTTTTTGGATTGGTTGACTGATCCTGTGTTGAATGGAGGAGGGGCAGTCATTGACTTTGGTTGTTATGGGGCCAACCTGATGACCTGGCTTATGGACGGCCAGAAACCTATTTCTGTAACTGCGGAACTGAAACAAATCAAACCCGATATTTATCCTAAAGTGGATGATGAAGCTACCATTTTGCTAGAATATCCTAATGCTCAAGGGGTGATTCAGGCATCATGGAATTGGCCATTTAGCAGAAAAGACATGGAGGTATATGGCAAAACAGGATACATGGTAGCCAAAAATAGCACCCTCCTACTTAGCAGAACCGAAGGTCAAAAGCAAGAAAAATCCGAAAACCTGTCCAAAAGAGGAAATCCTTACAACGATCCTTTTGCTTATCTGGCAGCTGTTGTGAAGGGAGAAATACAAGTGGAAGCTGAAGATTTGTCTTCGCTGGAAAATAATCTGGTGGTAGTGGAAATTTTGGATGCTGCCAAGGAAAGTGCCAAAAAAGGAAAACGAGTTTACTTGAAGTAAGCTGAACTCAATGTAGCTTCTTTATCTTCTGAAGATACCTTAATCGGTAAGCTTGAATTGCATTCTTTCCGAGCAATTTACTAAGTTTATAATTGGCTATAGCACCGATACCTGCGCCTATTATAGGAATCATTTGTGCCAATTTCGCTAAATCCATATAATCCCTGTATTCCAATTGGAATTTTCTCCAATTAAAATCATCCAGATTGTCAGGCAGGGTGCTGGAGTATTTGTCCCAGTTTTCCAGAATGCCAATGGTTACATTTTTCGTTTTCTGAGTAGAAAAGGTGAGTTTAAAAATATGCAGCATAAATAATCGCTCCTTAAAATCTTTGGTATCATGCCCAAAGGCAGCAGAAATATCGAAAAGCATCTTCATTTTAATCGCAAGAAATGCAGGTAGGTCAGCGAATCCCATCAATATGCCACCAGCTCCAGTAACTGCGCCTTCAATAGATGCTGTCCTAGTATAAATTTTTATGCTTTTTCGGGCTTTAAATTCTTTAATCCTTAGTTGGTCGCTAAGGAAAGGATTAGGCGCAATAAATTTGTTGCCTAGGAGCACTCCTTTCACCATTTTTTCTATGGCAAAGGTCACTGCCTGATGGATTTTATCAGGTATGATTTTATTGATGGACTGTTGGGTGCTACTGGTCATTCGATTGATTATCGAGGGGTTTTTGTGGTTTTTTCCCAACCAAACTTTAAGGTCCTTTTGAGCCAATGATTCATACTGTTGGTCTATGTACTCTTTATTTATTGACATGTTTTACTTCCTGTCTTTCTTTAGTCAATCATCCGTAAATTTTAAGTCATTTTCAAATTCTGCATCTCTATTTCGCCAAGGCTTTTCTCCATCAGACGTTAGGAATTCAGACCATCTGGAAAGCATATTTCCAGACAAATGTTTGACAACCATGGCCGCACTATTGCTGTCCTCATTGAATTGCCAAAAGAGCTTTTCCTCAGGGATTTGAAGAAGAGCTTTCTCTCCTAGGGTTTTATAATAAGCGAACAGGTGAAGGCTACTTTCGAGAAATACTTGTGGATGGCTATTCATATCCATTATTTTAACGGAATCAGCTTGTTTAGGTTAATTCCCGATAATCGAATGATCGATTTTGAAGTGGTTTTATGATTTAATAGAAAGATTATTGCAAGTTTCGGATCAAACCTTAGAATTCTGTGAGCGCCTTAAATCAAAAAAGACAGCCATTAAGACTGTCTTTTTGTTTATGTATTCAATAAACCCGGATAATGCAACAGGATTTCGCGACATTTCTCAGCCAGTCCTGACCATTCTCAGGGGAAGTGGTTTAATCACGTAATAGATGGGTTATTGCATATTTAGGGTTAAAAGATTAAATGCCAAAGGCTTTCTTAATGGCTGTTACCTGATCCAGTTTTTCCCAGGTAAATAATTCTACATCCAGGGTAATGGACGCTTTATCAGGAGCGACAAAAGTTTTGGTAACTACCTCATTTTCTCTACCCATGTGACCGTATGCAGCAGTCTCCTCGTAGATAGGATTTCTTAGTTTAAGCCTGTTTTCAATGGCAAAAGGGCGCATATCAAATAGTGTCTCTATTTTTCGAGCGATTTCTCCATCCGATAAAGCGATATTGGCTGTACCATAAGTATTGACATATAGTCCCATTGGCTTAGCTACACCTATGGCATAGGATACTTGTACCAATACCTCATCTGCTACCCCTGCTGCCACCATGTTTTTGGCAATATGCCTGGTAGCGTAGGCTGCAGATCGATCCACTTTTGAGGGGTCTTTTCCTGAGAAAGCACCGCCGCCATGTGCACCTTTTCCTCCGTAGGTATCTACGATGATTTTTCGGCCAGTTAAACCGGTATCCCCATGAGGACCACCAATTACAAATTTACCTGTTGGGTTGATATGATACTTGATATCTTCGGTGAAGAGTTTTTGTATGGCTTCCGAAAGCTGGGCTTTTACCCTGGGAATAAGAATTTCAACGATGTCCTTTTGAATTTTTTCCAGCATGGGTTTTTCTTCGTCAAATTCATCGTGCTGTGTTGATACCACAATGGCATCTATTCTTTCAGGTGTATTGTCATCACTGTACTGGATCGTGACCTGGGCCTTAGAGTCGGGCCGAAGGTACCTGATCTCACTGTTCTCTCTTCGCAATGCAGCCAGCTCTTTCAATAATCTGTGGGACAAATCAAGTCCTAAAGGAATAAAATTACTGGTTTCCTTGGTAGCATACCCAAACATCATCCCTTGATCTCCCGCTCCCTGCTCTTCCGGATCACTTCGGTCTACTCCTTGGTTTATATCTGGTGATTGCTCGTGTATAGCTGAAAGAACGCCGCATGAGCTGCCATCAAACATGTACTCACTTTTGGTGTAGCCAATCCTATTGATTACATCGCGTGCAATTTTTTGAACATCCAAATAGGTTGAAGAATTGACCTCACCTGCAAGGATTACCTGACCTGTGGTGACAAGGGTTTCACAGGCCACTTTAGCATTGGGATCAAAAGCCAAAAAATTATCAATAATTGCATCTGATATTTGATCTGATATTTTATCTGGGTGACCTTCGGAGACAGATTCCGACGTGAATAAATAGGACATACACTGCGTTTTTTGATTAAAGCGTAAATTTACATCTAATGGCTAAAATTAAAAACTATATTTTCAAAACGCACCATTTATTAAATATAGTATTTGTTAAAAACTCTAGGGGCAAAAAAGGAAAGGCCCAATGACAGATACATTATTCCCGCAAGGAACTGTACCCAAAGAAAAATATGGCCTACGCCATAATTGCCCATGGAAGGATAATAGTAGGTCAAAATAAAAAAAATGTACCGTTCGCCATAGGAGAATAATATAAGGGAGGCCATCCAAAAATAGGGCAATGATAAAAGGTTGACATCTCTGAATTTGCTTTGCTTTAATATGTCCTTAAAAAAGATCACAATGTAAGACATTACCAGAGCATGCCCTATAAGGTAGGTATAGGACTGTATGGAGACATTGATAGGTTGGGCATAAAGACTGATTAAAATGCCAACGATTAAAAACCCACCAACGGCAGGTAGCACTGTTTTTTGAAGCTGGCAACTAAATGGTAGCTGGCTGAACAAAAGCAACATAGCAGTAGGCCTGATATAAACATACAGCAAGTTAAACAAAAGGGAGTTTCCTCCCACACTTGCTTCGGAGTTGGACCATATAATTATAGAAAATAATTCTGTAAATAAAATAAGTAATACCAGAAAATTTATTTTTCTGTATTCTTTAGGATTGAAACCCAACATCATGTAAAGTGTGGCAAACAAAATCCCAAGTATAAGAGCGATGGAATAGAATGACAATTGCATAAGGCTACATTATAAAGATGCAAGTTATCAAAAACTAAAATTTCGGACAATACCCTGTTCAGGGTATTTTATTTACATTTTTGAGCCGAAATAGGCAAAAATTGACTTATTAATTGCTGAAATAACGTTTAAGTCACTCAATTGTTGCTATTTTCTTGTGATTGTACCATTTTCTGAGAAAGCCTTGGGACCCCTTCGACAAGCTCAGGGGACAACATTAGGTAGGGTTATTACCGTTACTGCAATCCCAAAAAAGGGTTCGCAGTGACGATTTAGCTAGTTCTTTAAGACGATATTACCTTGAATCTCAGGTAATAACCTGAGATCGATTTATATACCTACCGGTAAGACAACGTTTAATTGGTCAAGCAGTACCCTCCTTGAAATAACTACAGAAAAGCAAATCAGGTAAATCCCTCCGCCGCGGCGGAGGGATTCGCTGGAAATGAGATTTGGGTTGATTCTTAGATGGTTTGCGTTATCAGCCAATTACCCATTTGCTTCGGAAAGGATTAGCACCCACAATTCGTACTATTCTATAATCGAACTCAGGTTAATAAACAATGCTGACAAAATCCCGACCTAAGTTAGCTACCTAACTTTACTTATCAATGTCTTCGAATCCGGAATGAAAAAAAAGGAGCCATCCTTTTTAGGGATGGCTCCTTTAATAGAAACATAATATGATTTTTTGGTCTACGAAACCGGAACTTCGTTTTCACTGTCGATCTCTTTTTTCATTAGATCAACTACCACTGGAGTAGCGATATAAATAGAAGAGTAAGTACCCACTAAAACACCAATCAACAAGGCGAAAGAAAAGCCTCTTAACACTTCTCCACCAAATACCAGCAATACTAAGACTACGATCAAGGTGGTAGCAGAAGTAACAATTGTTCTGGCCATTGTTTGATTGATTGCATCATTGAACATTTGGACCATTTTACTTGTACCTCTGTTAGAAATATTTTCTCTGATCCTGTCAAATACGATTACCGTATCGTTAATGGAGTAACCAATCACTGTCAACATAGCAGCAATAAATACCTGATCAATTTCAAAGGTAGCACCAAAAGCACTTGCTATCGCGAAAGCCGCTATTACAAAGAAGGTGTCATGAATCAGTGCAATGATAGATGCAAGTGAAAATTGCCATTTTCTAAACCTCAGTAGGATATAAAGGAAGATGGCAACGAGGGAGAAAAACATCGCTTCCAAAGAGGAGTTTTTTATGTCATCAGCCACTGTAGCGCCCACTTTATTGGATCCTGTAATGGCGAAATCTCCGCTGGAAAGCTTTGTAGCATCATCCAGGAAACTAAATCCTGTTACTGAAGCGATACCATTTCTTACCTTATCTTCTACTTCCCTGTTAGCTTCGTCATTGTCTTCGTTTACTAAATAGGAGGTGGTAACTTTCAGCACATTATTTGCACCATAAGTTTTGACTTCCACGGCACCATCAAATTCGTTGTCAAGTCCAACTTTTAATTCCGAGGCAGGTACTGATTCGCTGAATTCAACGATGTAATAACGACCTCCTGTAAAGTCAACTCCGAACTTGATACCGGATGTTAGCGCGAGTACCATGCCGATTACAATTATACCAGTAGATATCAGGTAGGCTACTTTTCGCTTGCCCAAAAAGTCAATATTGAGGTCGCTGAATAAGTTTTTGGAAAAAGGTGTGGCGAAAGAAATGTTGCTTTTATCCCCTTTCTTACTCATCCAGAAGACGATCACTCTAGTGATAAATACTGAGGAGAAGAAAGAGGAGGCTATACCAATCATAAGTACAATGGCAAACCCTTTAACTGGACCTTGACCCAATGCGTACAAGATTGCTCCTGTCAGGAATGTTGTTACGTTTGAATCCAGAATGGCACTGAAAGCCTTGTCATACCCACTGCTAATTGCCTGTAGGATGCCTGCTCCATTTTTAAGCTCCTCTTTTATCCTTTCAAATATTAGAACGTTTGCATCTATCGACATACCTATCGTAAGCACGATACCTGCAATCCCTGGTAAGGTAAGCGCAGCACCTAACTGGGCCAGAATACCTAGAATAAAGAAGATATTGAACAGCAAAGCAGCAATTGCCACAAAACCACCTTTGGAGTAGTAAGCGAGCATAAATAAAACCACCAAAACAAGACCAGCAATCATAGAATTGATTCCTTGATTTCTGGCTTCAACACCTAAGGTAGGGCCTACTATGGCTTCCTCTACAATATTGGTAGGAGCAGGAAGGGTACCTGACTTTAAGATATTGGCCAAATCCTTGGCTTCCTCCATTGAGAAATTTCCTGTGATCTCTGATTGTCCAGAAGGAATTTCTCCTTGTACTGTAGGGGCGGTGTATACATAATTATCCAATACTACCGCAATCCTTTTACCTATGTTTTCTGAAGTTAACTTTCTCCAGTTTCTTGCACCTTCTGCATTCATTTGCATGCTTACTGCTGGCCTTGAAGATTGATCTAGAGATTGTCTGGCATCAGTAATCACATCACCTTCTAAAGGCGCCTGATCTGTTCCTCTTGGGGCTTTAATGGCATGTAGTTCTAATAATTCCATTCCGTCCTGAACCTGAGGTTTGACAGACCACATGAATTTCACATCTCGGGGAAGTAATGCTTTTACATCATCTCTTTTTAATACCCTGTTGATCGCAATGGTATCCCTTAATTCATAGACTAATCCGTAATTGGCTTTTAGCAATGCAAATAGTGGGGATGCTTCTGTTCCTAAAGAATCTGCATCAGTAGCACCTTCGGCAAGCTGTCTGGCAAGGTCACTTTCCAAACTTGTAGTATCCGTAGGGGCTGAAGTTTCTGAGGATACATTTGCTGACTTTTGGCTCCTGGCCTCTTCCACTAGGAAGGTATTGATTTGCTGCAATGCATCACTATACTCATCCATCTCTGCCACTTGCCAAAACTGCAATTTGGCAACTCCCTGAAGAAGATTTCTTACCCTTTCCGCATTGTCTACACCAGGAAGTTCAATTTGAATTCTTCCGGTATTTTGAATTCTTTGAATGTTTGGCTGAGAAGTACCAAATCGGTCAATTCTGGTTCTTAAAATATTGAAAGACCTGTCAATGGCATTTTCTATTTCACTGTCAATGATATTTAAGATGTCAGTATCAGAGGTCTCCAAAGAGATTCTTCCTCTATTAGCAGCTGTTGCAAAAATAGTATTCAATGACTTGTCTCCTTCTTTTTCCTGCCACGCCTCGTAAAAGATGTTTACAAATTTATCATTTACCGTTTTGGCACGCTCTCTGGCAACGGCTACTGCTTCGTTAAAAACTAGATCCTGGCTGCCTCCAGCAAGACCTTTTACAATTTCTACTGGGGAAACTTCCAGCGTTACATGCATTCCTCCCTGAAGATCAAGACCCAAGCCAAGCTCGGTGCTTTTAACTTCCTGATAAGTAAATGGTAGGCCTAAGAAATTATAAACGGGCTCTCTCCAGATAGAATCCAGGTAGGTTTGCCTTTTGTCAAAATCGACATTACCCGATTGGTCAGTTGCATAGGTAGTGGCTTTTTCATGTACATTGTTGGAAATCAATGTAAAAGATAAGTAATACAGACACAGGGCTGTAATGACCACCGTAAAAAAAACGATTATCCCTTTGTTTTTCATGTTCGTTGATTAGATATTAAATGTTGTATTTGATTTCGAATAGAATTTTTCATTTGAATCAGAGATTCAATGTTGGCAGTAAATGAAAAATTTAAAGATAGGTGTTACTCAGGGTGCATTCACAGAAATAATCTGCTCAAAAAGTATTTTGAATAATTGATTGTATTCAAGATCAGTACCTAAAAGGAAATTGGTTTGAGGACGGTCCGCTATAATGATTTCATAGATAAAGTGGTATGCAAAATCTAAGGCATACATTACAAATGGAACTACGGCATCTATACTCGAGTGAATAAAAGTTCGGGTATCATCAGATTTTCCGTCTTCTTTGTCACAAGATAAATCCATTTGTACTTCTAAGGAATTTTCCTTGGAATCAAGGCTTAGTACAATCTCCGAACTGGAAACAAATACGCAAAAAAGCATTACTATAAGTAATGTAAGCCTTTGGCGCATTAATCCTTTATTTTTCCTGTTCAGTTTCATGGGTTGCAAATATAAAAAAGTTTTTTCAATTCCGGCATGGCTGTCCTTTTTAATTTTTATCAGTAAACTTGCTGGAAAACAGCTATTTAGATGTTTACATCCTGAGAAGGACAGAAATTAGGTCTACTAATAAGGCTAAACGAGGGATAGCAAAATAAATGCTCAACCCACTTCGTCACCTATTTTGAAACGCAAAAATGTTTTTATTACTTCTAATGCTTTTTCAAAATCATTGTTATTGGGCACTATAAGGTCTGCATCATGTTTAAATGGTGCAATGTACTTTTCATAAGTAGGCATGACATGCTTTTCATACCGGTAAAGCACATCGTCCAGCTCGTAACCACGCTCCACTTTATCTCTTACGATTCTTCTTTTTAGTTTGATGTGTTCTTTGGCATCTATAAAAACCTTCAGGTCCAGTAGATTGGCAAGCTCAGGATAGTATAAAACAAAAATGCCTTCGACCACGACTACAGGAGCAGGGGTGAAAGTCAGCATTTTTGGCTTTTTGTTGGGGTTATTAAAGGTGTACTCTTTTCGATTTATGGTTTGTCCATTCTGTAAGTTTCGAATATCATCTGCATACTGTTCGAAGTCTATGGAATCTGGCGTATCAAAATTATGAATGCCTCGCTCATCCATAGGCTGCTGATGCCTGGGTTTATAATAGTTGTCCTGAGAAATCAAACATACCTGCCCAGGCTCAAAAGAATGCAATAGTTTATCTAAAAAGTGTGTTTTACCAGATGCACTTCCACCAGTAATTCCTATGATAAATGGTTTGGTCATAAATTGATAATTACAGAATTCACTTTTTGTAAAGCTACTACTAAGCTTTTTCTTTTAAAAATGTGGCCAATAATCTTACGGCTTTTCCTCTGTGGCTGATGGTGTTTTTTTCTTCCAGGGATAATTCCGCAAATGTTTTGTCATAACCATTTGGTCTGAAAATAGGGTCATAACCAAAACCACCATCTCCAGATCTAGCGGCTATCAATTCTCCTTCTGCTTTGCCTTCAAATGCCCAGTCCTCGGCTCCGATTATCAAAGCAATAATGGTTCTAAAAGCAGCCTTTTGATCATTTTTCTCAGCCATATTTTTCAACAGCAGGTCAATATTCCGGTCATCGCTTCTTGGTTCTCCAGCGTACCTCCCAGAATAGACACCGGGAGCACCGTTCAAAGCGTCCACTTCCAACCCTGTATCATCGGCGAAACAATCCACACCGTAATGGGTTTTGACGTAACGGGCTTTTTGAAATGCATTGTCCTCTAACTTGTCACCAGTCTCAGGTAACTCTTCCTTACATCCGATTTCTTCAAGGGAGACAATTTCGAATTCTTTGCCTAAAACAGCCCTTACTTCTTTCAGTTTCTTTAAATTATTTGTAGCAAAACAGATTTTCATAACGTGAAATTACTTTAGCTTTTTCAAAAATCTCTCCTAATACCAGCTTTTTTGATCGAAAAGAAAATATTTGGCTTTAATCCCGCGCTTTTGAGTCATTTTTAATGGGATCAATAGACCCTGTAAATTTACTAGTAGTATTAATTTTTTTTAGCTTTAAATCTTATATGCCGGATCATACAACAATTTTTGAAAAGAGGGTTTACATTTGATGTGGTCCATTTGGTTTTAAGGTTTCGGAATTTATAATTAGAAGGAAGCCTAATTCAAATGTGAATTGTCTGAATCAACCGTATTAAAAATAATAAGCTGAGATAGGATATTGAATTTCTATTTTGGCCTAAGGCACAAAAATTATTTATTATATATGTTTCCATTAAAAAATATCACTGTCTACTGCGGATCAAGTACTGGAATACTTCCAGAATACACGAGTCAGGCCAAAGCATTGGCTAAAGAAATGGTCAATAGAAAGTTAGGTCTGGTATATGGTGCTGGGAATGTAGGGCTTATGGGCGTGATTGCCGATGAGATGCTTGGTTCTAAAAGCCCTGTCTATGGAATAATTCCTCAAAAACTAGTGGACATTGAGGTTGCGCATCAGGGCTGTACGGACTTGATAGTAGTAGAAACGATGAGGGATAGGAAATGGCTAATGGCCGAAAAGGGAGATGGTTTTATCGCCATGCCTGGTGGAATAGGAACATTGGAGGAGTTATTTGAAATCATGACGCTCAATCAATTGATGTACATACAGAAACCACTGGCACTTTATAATGTATCTGGCTATTATGATAAATTATTGGAATTTTTGGCTCATGTTGGTGCCCAGGGTTTTTTGAAAACACATCAATTGGACAGCCTAATTGTTGCCGCTGATCCTGTGGAGTTATTGGACAAAATGAAGGCCTACGAGCCTACTGGCACCCCTGATTGGCTGCAAAGGAAAAAATAGGTTTGTGCTATGTAAACGCTTTGCCGTCGTTTGATTTTAAATTTTTGTTGAAGCCATGGGTTTTTCTCTGTACAAATCTATATAGTTATTAGCTACGACGTTACTGATCAGAGGTCGATGCAGCGATAGTAAATCTTCCAGTTGAGATTTTAGTGATGACCCGAATGCAGCGTAGTACAAGATCCCTGAGCCTGTCGAAGGGTTCAACACTACATTCAGACTAGGCTGTTCCAGTTGTTTGAATGCTTAATTATTACGGCAATTCATTTTATTAAATCCTTTGAAGTCTCCAGACCGATCACCTGTCCATCTTTAATGTCCAAAGGGAAGGCATCATGCCTTCTGGTGAACCATTTATTTTGAGTTGATCCATATCGTCAATAACCCTCTCCCCCTCTTCCTGCATGAGGTAATCCAAAGAGAATTTGCTTTTGGGCCGTGTCAGGAATCTATCCGTTACAGGCGAATAGGTCTGAACATCAATAGTGTTTTTCTCAGGATGGAAAGTCATTATGCGTAAGAAACCACTTCCCGCCTTGATCTCAGGGATGTCCCAATACCAATAATCTGCCTGAACCTGATGCACAGTATTTCCATTCTTACCTTTGCTGGTCAGCAAATTTTCCATGGCATGTCCAGAAAGAACTAGAAAGATATTCTTGTGATGGCTGATGAATTTCTCCCAGATCTCTTCCCCTGAGTTGCCTTTCACCAAATAGTTGTCAACACCTGTTCGTTGTCCCTTTTTTCTCGTTAGATAACTATGTGTGACGATGATGGCCCGGTAATCAGGATGCTTTGCAACAACTTTATTCGCCCATGCAAGTGTTTCGTCCCGGGGTTTAAACTCCAGTGTGAGAACAAGAAACTTCATCTCGCCTTCTTCTAGAAAGAGGTAGTAGTTTTCAGTCTTCCCTTCTTCTCGAAAATGTAGCTTTTTATTACTGCCGAAAAGCGGGTCGTACAAAGGATTCTTTGTGAAACGTGAAGGTTTGAAGTAGGAGCTGAGAAGGCTTTCGCGTGAATGACTTGTTTTAAGGTCTTTTGGTGAGTATCCCATATCATGATTTCCCGAGGCTAATAGGTAGGGAACCTTGTTGTCAATGGTCTTGAAAGCAGTATCTGCTATCTTCCATTCTTCATCGTGGCCTGTCTGAGTGATGTCTCCAACATGAGCCACCAAGGCGATGTTCAGCTTCTTCCTGTTCTTTCTGACCCACTCAGTCTGCGCAAAGAAACTGGAGCGCTGATCACCAATACCCGGCCAGTGCTTCTGTGTCTCCTTATGCCTGGTATCAGCATAGCCTTGAGTGTCAGGCAGAACGATAATCGTGAATGGTTTACTTAACGCTCTTTTGCTAAGGGAAGCACAGCTACTATTTAAACCAAAGATAGCGATGAACCCTAGCGACAAAAGCAACCTCATTCCTCTATCTAAGTTAATATATTTCATAAGTAGCATGCTTATTTCTTAGACATCAAATTTGAAAAATTTATACCGGATATAGTTCGGTCATTTTATTAAATCTTTCGATGTCGATTTTCCATAACGGTCTTGTATGATTAGTGGAAGATTTCATGGTAGTTTTCTGTCAAACTGCTATGCAGTTTGAGCAATTTACAAGCCTTTATATTTAGTACTTTCCCTGCCATTACGTATACAAAATGTGTGTGCCCAGCGTGGGCATCTGGTATCGAAGATACCAAATTATTCCAGAGGGTGAAAACCTGTGCCGAAGCATTTCGGTAGCCTGTGCCGACTTCCGTCGGAATACCTTATGCAGGGGAGTTCCTGATAAAAACTTGGATAGGCTGACACCCGAAGCATTAGCAAGTCCCCCTGTTTTTCACAGGGGATATTTTAGTGATGAGCTAGGATGAAGGGTGGGTGAAGCCCTGAAGTCTCAGGATATACTAATAGCGAGACTGCAAATCCTGGTTCCAACCGACAGAGACCGTCCCGCTTTGGGGGAAACTGAATACTGAGGCCATAAAGTCGAACAAAGTGCCACATAACACCGAAGTCCATAACTTCTTCAAAAAAGTAAAATGCTAACAGCACCAATGAAGAACACTTGAGGATAATTTCCAGAACAATACCCACTAGGGTATTCAGGTTCTGGCAACATTGCTGAATTCAAAGATCCGTGGTTGGATACAGTATTACGGAAAGATAAGCCGCAGGAGTTTAAAACCGGTCTTTTATTACCTGCACCATCGCTTGATCTGGGAATTTTGAACAAGTATGAAAGCTTCAAAGGAAGTAAAGTCAAAGCCCTTAAATGGCTAAGGAAAGTTACAGATTCCTATCCCAACCTGTTCTATCATTGGGGATTGGACTACTAGTTGGTCTGATCTATAGGGAAATGCCGACTGCATAATAAGAGCCGTATGAATTGAGAATCTCAAGGTCTGTGCTGTATAACGGGGTGCGGCGGTGCGCTGAGCTTGTCGAAGTGCGGTGTGCTGAGCCTGTCGAATTGCGATGTGCTGAGCTTGCCGAAGTATTCTAGGACAAGTTTAGGAGCGAAATTCCCTTTACCTACACGATTGGACTTTCGTCATTTCGTTATAATTCTTTCAGACACAATACCGGTTAGTTTAGTTTTGCGTAATCGGTTTTGGCAACTTATAAATGAGCGTAACTGGTTATTTTTCCATTTTCTTTTACATACATAACTGTTTATGATTTGTTCTATATTCCAACATACAGTTGTTTTATATTGATACATTTTGTATTTTAGTACCGTAAACGAAGGAAAGAATAGGTATGAAAACAATATTGTCGCAAAAGCAGATTGGTCAGAGAATAGCTAATCTCCGTAAGGATAAGGGATTGTCTCAAGAGAATTTGGCGAAGCGTGTTAATATTTCTCGTTCATCTTTGGCTCAAATTGAATTAGGAAATAGGAGTGTTAATATTCTTGAACTACAGCAGTTTTCAATGGAATTGGGATTCTCATTAGATGATTTTATGTCTAAGGATTTTGAGGTTCATCAAGAAATTAATCCTGGAAATGAAAAAAGCGCCGATATAATTGAAGAACGTGTTGCTGTGCCCAATTTAAAAGTGGATAAGTTTAAAAATGTGTTGTTATACATTTTAGAAAAATGTGCTGGAAAACCAAATGTCGGGGAAACAGTGCTTTATAAGTTATTGTATTTTTCTGATTTCAACTATTACGAGTTATATGAAGAACATTTAACGGGTGCAAAATATAGAAAATTACCATTTGGGCCTGTTCCGCAAAAATTAAGTACCATCATTAATCAAATGATTGAAGAGGGAACACTTAAGCGTGTTAAAACTGAATACCACGGTTATCCTCAAATTCGTTATTTGCCTTTAGAGAAAGCAGATTTAGAAGGATTGAAAGCAAGTGAAACTGAAGTTCTTGATGGCGTTATTGAACAAATGAGTGATTGGTCTGCGGCGGCTATAAGTAATTATTCTCACAAAGATTTACCTTGGTTAGCTTCAAAAGAGGGAGAAGAAATCAATTATGAATTGGCTTTTTATAGAGAGGCTCCTTTTTCTGTGAGAAACTATGGTGATGAAATTGAGCAAGAATGACTTTTGAAGAATTACCAGGATTTGAAAGAGATTTTAAAAAGCTCTTGAAAAAATATAGAACGCTAAAGAATGATTTAGATGTTGTAAAAAAGGTGTTGGCATTTTCTCCTACAGAAAGACCACCTTTCAGCTTTCGGATTGACAATCTAGGTTTAGAAACTTGTGTGGTAAAATTGAAGAAAATTGCTTGTAGGGCATTAAAGGGGCGAGGAGTAAATTCAGGATTACGCTTAATATATGCTCATTTTCAAGAAGAAAACAAAATAATATTTGTTGAAATCTACCATAAGAACGATAAAGACAATGAAAATAGGCAAAGAATTATAGCTAATTTTAAGTAGAGATTATGAAGTTTAAGGAAGACGAAAATCACGGTTGACTCCTATGATCTTGACCACCCTTTTATTGATTTGCAGGAAATCCACAAAGACTGGAATGCTGTGAAAGATCGATTATTTTAAAAATGTTTACTTTCAAAATTGCCTGTTACTTTGACAGCATATTTGATTAAAATTTTGGTAAACACTTCCTGTTTTACTCCATTTCTTGAATTTTTTCTCCAGTTGAATCAATCAATAACTCCAAGACTTTTGAGTAAGAAGGTTGCATTTTTACTTTTGGTGATACCCTTTCTCAATTTAAAATCATAAATCACCTCGTTATTTACCACGTTGCTTTCAAAGCAATAATTGTTGAAAACACCTTTGTTTTGATCTGCTAGGGTTCCCATTTTTGAATCGTGGGTGGCAAAGAAAAGCATGCAGTTCAACTTCGAAAACTTTTTTGCCAGAGAAATTGATCCACTAAGCTTATCTTCAGAATTTGTCCCTTTAAGTGTCTCGTCCAATAAAACTAAAGCCCAATTTTCTTCATCGATGTTTTTCTGAATTTCCGAAAGCCTCAATACTTCTGAGTAGAAAAAAGACTTCTGTTCATTTAGAGAATCAACCGTTTTGATTGATGTAAATAAATTGCCTAGCGAAGTTTCAAAACGGGAAGCAAAAACAGGAGCTCCGATATGAGCTAAAACAAAATTAATCCCAATACTACGCAAAAACGTACTTTTCCCGGACATATTAGAGCCTGTTACAATATTGATTTTAGCTCCTTGATTAAAATCATTGGTTATGCAATTTTCCTTAAGGACAAATGGATGGCCTAATTGATTAAAGTTTAAAATTCCTGGCTTATCTGTTAATGAAGGGTACGTATAGGTGGGATTGTTGAATTTAAAAAAAGCGATAGAAATCAATTCTTCTATTTGGCAAATTTTTAAAACCAAATTCCCAAAATCAATTGAGTAATCTGTCTTAAGGCTTTCTATTTTTCGAATCACATGAATATCCAGTAGGACAAATCCGTTAGTTATAAAATTGGACGATTTTTGAAAGTTTAATATTGACGTCAGTTTTGCTAAAGAAATGCTGTCTCTTTCACAGTTCTCAGATAAACTTTTAAGCTGCTCGTCTTCAAAGCTAAATTTATTGAGGTGTTCAGCCAGGTTCTGATACTTTTTAATTATAGAAATACTGGTATCAAGGGACAACGTTTTGTCTGATTTTCTCTGTTTTACCCAATATGTTATAATCAGATTAATTAAAAACAAAATTATCCAATATTGGTGAGGTAGTGCCTAAAAAATTGCTGATACTAAGGTTGTAATAGTTCCTAGGGATAATGCTATTGAAGAAAGAACTAAACCTAAACCGATTTTTCTTGACCGATCCTTGATTGCCGGGTCTATTAAGCTTACTTCTGCTGGGCTTTCAAAATATTGTAATGCAATGGCATTAAAATCTACGGTTTTGGAAATCTTTTGGGAAAGTTCTTCAATAGATTTTTGTCTTCTATAAATATTTTTCAGGTCACTGCTAAGCTTGGTAACTGAGTCAACCAATAAACTTTCGGAAACCTGTGATGAAGTCCTATTTAATCGGGAACATAAAGAATTATTCCCCAATACATCTAAATCAAATGCGAATGCATGGCTTTTTTCAATTCTATTTACTGATAGTTTTATCGTGGGAATATCGTTGTTGATTATTTTCAATTCTCGTTGAGCTATATTATCCACTCTTGTGAAAAATTTACCTTCATTTTCAAATTTCCTGTAAACCTTTATTAAAAAAATGAAGCCCAAAAGGCCAATTACAGAAAAATAAATATAGCTGCCTGAATTACTTAAAAAAAGAATCAAACATGTTAAGAAACCAGTGAAAAAGAAAAGTCTCAATAATTGAATAATTAAAAGGTTTTTCTTGCTGTCCTGAAGTTTAACTCTATTAGATTGAATTAATTTATTATAAAAACCTGAAACCATTTTTTAAGAATGAATAGGTAAGTTTAATTGATGTTTGAAGAAGTATTCACCATTTGTTCTAAAAAAATTCTATTAAGATGAGTATTTAAGCTAAGAAATTATGTGGCCATTTGTATTAAATTTTGCATACCAGGACAATATGTGTCAAGTAATTTGGCTAACACTCCCTCTAAGTAGCAACTTTATATTGCTATTAGTTTTATCCAAATATTTTATCTAAATAATTATTCATTTGTTTTGTTCTAATGAAAGCTTACGCTTATATAAAGTTGTGGGGAGTATATCGTTGGGATCTACTGCAGTAATTTTCCCATCTCTCAATACAATCATAGGACTATTTTTCTCTTTTTTAAAAAGAACAAGCTTCCTATAAGTTTCTTCAAGTCCTTTTACAATTTTATCGCGTTCTTCTTTTAATTGCTCTTTAGTTTCCATAATATTTTTCTTTTAACTCTTCCCATTGTAAAACATTGTTGATTGTAATTTCATCCAATGAACCTTCCGCAATAATTTCATAACTGTCTCCAGAGTTATTTACAAATAACCAATTGTCTACCTTTGGAAGAAATAGATTAAAAAAGTTCTTCAACCCACTTTTGTACCATCTTTTTATTACTTCTTCTGGTATATGATGTCCACCTTCTTTTACTCTGGTGGCTACTCTTGATATTGCTAATTCTTCCGAATCAAGCCAAAAGAACAGACAGGTTATTTGATAATTTAACTGTTTTGCTCCTTCTATAAACTTTACGTAACTCCTTGTCGATAATGTTGTTTCAAACGCAAAATTTTCACCTGCCTCTAACAAGTTTTTAATTCTTTTCAACATCATTCTTCCTGCTTCTATTCCTGCTTTTTCAGGCTGAAACGGCGAAAGTCCCCTTGCGATTTCGTCAGCGTTCACAAACTCCCTACAATCTAGTATTTCTGGCAGGATTGTGAAGGAAGCAGTTGTCTTCCCTGATCCATTGCACTCAGCTATTAGATATAGTTTTTTCATTTTACTCCTATATCAGTCGATACAATTAAAATTACTTTTCAGAGTCTGCCAACTTTTTAGTATCCACATATTGCTGAAAGGCAGTAATTTTTCCTTCATCATTAAGCGTCTACAGATGTGCGGCTTTTGCATTATAGCTCTTTCCAGTTGCTTTTACTTTAGCATTATATCGTAGCGTGGCTAAGACCATGTTATACTTTTACTCCTGCACCCCAAAGTGCTCGTGGTTAGCTCCAAGACGTGCAAATACGCCTTCTAAAATTGCATCTGGACCAATGTAGGGATTACCATCTGGAAGCGAATTACTATCGGCTTTGTTCCATTCGATTTTGGGATGGATTAATCCCAGAACAGTTGGCATATCGCCAGTTGAAAAAGCGTTGTACAAAGAGTCAATAACTTGAATGTTTTGTTCAGTTAGCAGGATTTTGATTGTTATTTAGTTCCTAATCTGATCGGTTTTCGGCTTTCTCACTTTTTATTTCTCAATTGAGTTTGTCATAATGAAGCACAACATTTGTATAAACCCATATGTAAATTCTGAGTTGCCTATATACGAACTATTTACCAGGTACTTATGGCTTATTTTTAATTATCGATTTAAGGATTTCGGACAAAAAATCTAACGGAGAGACCATATTTTTGGTGGGAACTGTCAAAATAGAACTGTGGAGCTAGGACCGATTGTTCCTAATAAAGTTTAGGGATAAAGAATGCTCCAGCTAGCTTAACCCACCTTGCAGGTTTTGGGGACCAAACGAGAAATTTCTATTTAATTTCGGACCTAAAGCCATCTTTTGTGTGTACCTCCCTACAGGTAAATGGATTTTTCGCTCTCTATT
>Ga0222651_1000202_pt1 | contig 46083 bp, 29 predicted proteins | sample AntAcemetagen369_FD_179855 | JGI IMG/M metagenome (GOLD analysis project Ga0222651, IMG submission 179855) | Saline water microbial communities from Ace Lake, Antarctica - #369 | ecosystem: Environmental > Aquatic > Non-marine Saline and Alkaline > Saline | place: Antarctica: Ace Lake...
TGGAAATGGTAAATCACGAAATCCTAACTTCGGAAGCGCCGTGTGATGGGAGACTATCACGCACGGTGCTGTGAGAGGTTTGAGGTGAAATCCCTCTTACCTACTCGACTTTTTATTTAATAAAATAATTTTTTTTATTCCAGTTACGGGTTTTTCTCAAGTTGGTGGTTATATAAACATAAAGTATAATTCATGAACCAAAATACCGACATTGATCTCCTGATAAGTTTGTGCCTGAGCGGTAGTGCTTCAACCAGCGAAAAGGAGGAATTGGAGAAATGGTTAAACCTTTCGACTGCTAACCGAGAGATGTTCGAACGTCTTAAGGAGATATGGGATATGCCCTTACCCGAGGAGTACAAAGGTAATATGGAAGAAGAAAGGGACCGAATATGGGCAGCAGGTATTGAGGGAATTGAAAGTAAAATACCACCAGCCAAACGGGAGGCAGGTTTTATTTATTGGGGTAAATTTGCAGCGGTTTTTATAATATTTCTACTCGTTTCTTGGCTTTTTTCTCAAATGATTCAAATCAATAATTCTAAGCCGGAAGCTATTTCATGGAATGTAATAGTAAATCCTGCTGGACAAAGGTCTAGCCATCTTCTGCCAGATGGAACAAAGGTATGGCTGAATTCTGAAAGTGAACTGAAGTATGAGGAAAATTTTTGTGGTAAAGATCGGTTGGTGCGATTAAAGGGAGAGGCATTTTTTAAAGTGGCAAAGAATAAGAAAAAATCCTTTATAGTAGAAACTGGTGAAATACAAACAGTTGCATTGGGTACCTCTTTTAATATTAAGGCGTATCCTGAGAATCAAGAATTAAAAATATCCCTGTTGGAAGGAAAGGTTAGTGTAAAAAATAAACACGATAATCGAACTACCTATTTGAACCCTGGGGACGAAGTAGTTGCTTCAAATAACAATCGTAATTTCTTTAAGCAACAATTTGACTACGATAAAACCTTTGGCTGGAAAGAAGGCCTTCTCATTTTTGATGGTGCCAATTTCACCAGTTTCAAAAATGCAATTGAAAAATGGTATGGAGTGAAAGTAGAGGTAAAGGGAAAAGCACCGGATGACTGGAAAATCCGAGCGAGATATCAACGTGAAAACCTTAATAATATATTACTGGATATTAGTTTTAATAAGAATATCAAATTTGAGATCCATGATAAAATAGTTCTTATTAAATTTTAATTGAAACGAGTAAATTGATTCTGGTAGAATTAGCAATATTCTGATATATAGGTGTTTATCAAAGATCAAATTCGAGATTTTATCTCTTATAAACCTGTCTCAGCTTGTAAAAAGTAAGAATGCAGTTAAACTACATTTAATCTTTAACCACAAAACCATGAAAAAATTACTTTACAATCGAATCAGCGTAATCAGTTATTTATTTTTTGTGTTTTCGTTTCAACTATTATTCGTTAATTCGTCCTACGCGAATGAAAATGAAGAAGTTAAAAGTATTCACGAAGTGGTCATTAAAACGGGATATAAAAACACTTCTCTTAACGATGTATTTGCAGATATTGAATCCAAAACAGACTTTTTCTTTACTTTTGACAACGAAGATTCGTTCCTTAAAATGTTTTTTAGTAAGCCAGAAGGGAAAAATTCTGTAGCAGCGTTATTGAAGGAAATATCCCTTGCTTCGAAATTGGCTTTTCAACAAACCAACAATAATATAAGTGTGAGGAAGCAGTCAATTAAGGAGGAGAATGAAACCCCTTTAGTGATAATAGCAGATGCTATAAATGTGTCAGGAACGATAACATCCTCATTTGATAACTTGGGTATTCCGGGTGTAAGTATTTTAGTAAAAGGGAGTTCTTTGGGTACCATTTCAGATGTTGATGGCAAATACAATATTAACATTACTAATGACCGAAGTGTATTGGTGTTTTCATCTATTGGGTACATAGATCAGGAAGTTTCAGTAAAAAATAGAACCGTGATTGATGTCATCATGGAAGAAGACCTGAAAAAACTAGATGAATTTGTTGTTATAGGATATGGTGTTCAAAAGAAAGTTAATGTTATCGGTTCAGTAGCTACCATAACGAGTAAAGAACTTACCTCCTCTCCTGTTCCAAATATCTCTAATGCTCTTGCAGGCCGACTTCCGGGGTTATTAGTTCAACAAAGGAGCGGTGAACCAGGCCTTAATGAGGCCAGCCTATTAGTAAGAGGGAATTCAACGTTGGGCAATAACTCTCCTTTAGTGGTTATCGATGGTATTCAAGGAAGAGATTTGAATTCACTTAATCCTAATGATGTCGAAAGTATAACTGTGTTAAAAGATGCATCTGCTGCTATTTATGGGGCCAGAGCTGCCAATGGAGTTATTCTAGTAACAACAAAGAAAGGAACTGCTGGATCACCTCCCTCATTTAATTACAGTTTTTATGAGGGTGTTCTATCTCCTACTAATCTTCCTGAAATGGCCAATTCTTGGGAATATGCTGAAATGATTAGAGAAGTTGAATTGTATAGAGGGAATGATGAGAATAATATGACTTTCACAGAGGAGGATATTGAAAACTACAGGTCTGGAACTCGCCCATGGACACACCCTAATACGAAGTGGTATGATGAAGCACTTGCGAATAATAGTAGGATTGGAAGCCACACGTTTTCAGTAAACGGTGGCGGGTCTGATGTAAATTATTATGTTTCATTTGGTTCAATGAATGAGGAAGGAATTTATAAAAATTCTGGAACATCTTTTAATAGAATTAATTTAAAAGGTAGGATAGATATTAAGGTCAATGAATTTTTTGATGTAGGTATAGATATCAATGGTGCAAAAGGGGATAGAGAAAGCTCAGTAAAATCTTCTGGTAATATATTTACATCAATAGTTAGAAACTATCCTTATAGGCATGCAGTTTTCCCTGGAACAGATAAGCCGGGGCCAGATATAGAATATGGAGACCAACCAATAGTAACCCCTTCCTTAGCGCCCGGTTTTAATAATGATGTTACTTACAGAAGCAATAATTTATTATTTGGCACTTTTAGAATACCAGGAATTGAAAATTTGTCCATAGATGCTTCCTACTCATTCGATAAATATGTTAAAAAACGGAAAGTGTTTGAAAAGCCGTATACACTCTATGCTTTTGATAAAGCTTCATATGAAGCTGCGGGAAATTCAGGCGTTGAGAATGGAGAAGATTTTCTTATACCCTATAGGGCCGGAACAATTTCAGAGCCAATGTTGACCGATTACTATGATGATACAGAGAACAATTCTTTAAATATTAAAATGGCTTATGCAGATACATTTGGTAAAAATCATAATCTAAGTGCTTTTGTAGCCTATGAAAATGCTACATATGAAGGACAAGGAATTAATGCCTTTCGAAGATTTTTCAATTCGGATAAACTCCCTTACCTATTTGCCGGAGGTGACCCAGAAAAGGATAATGGAGGATGGGTGGATATAGATGCAAGGGTGAATTTTATTTCAAGGGTTAATTATGATTTTAAAGATCGGTTTTTATTTCAATTGGGATTTAGAAGAGATGGATCATTGAGATTTTCCAAAGAAAGCGGGAGATGGGGGAATTTCCCTAGCATACTAGCTGGATGGAGGGTTTCGGAACACGTCTGGTGGAAAGACAACTTGCCAACTATAAATGAATTTAAGCTTAAAGCATCATGGGCTCAAATGGGGAATGATCTGGTTGAACCTTTTCAATATTTATCAAGCTATAATTTTGGGAAAGGAATACTTTTGGGATCCAATGCAATCTACTCTCAAGCCTTGTATCAAAGTGGAGCCCCAAATCCAAATATTACCTGGGAAGTTGGCAAAATGTATAATTTTGGTTTAGAGTCTTACCTCTTTAATTATGCATTAAGTTTAGAACTTGATTTTTTTTACGAGGAAAGAAGTAATATTCTCATAAGGAGAAATGCATCGGTTCCAAACTTTACAGGTTTAAACCTTCCAGACGAAAATTTCGGTATAGTAAACAACAAAGGAGTTGAAATGATGCTCGGCTACAAAGGAAGAGCTTCAGATTTCACCTATAATTTCAATGCAGGATTTACTTTCACTAGAAATAAGGTGGTTGAATTTGATGAACCAGTTCGGAATGTGCCATGGCAAATCAGCACTGGTAAGCCACAAGGATCTCATTTATTGTATAAATACGATGGGATATTTCGAGATGCTGCACACGTAGAATCGTTACCGAGTGTACCTGGGGCAAGACCTGGTGATATTATTATTAGAGATGTTGATAATGATGGTGATGTTGATCCTAATGATCGAGTTTTGCTTCCATTTACAGAGGATCCAGAAATAACTTTTAACCTTAATAGTAGTGTTACCTATAAAAGTATCGCAGTTACCTTTTTATTTCAAGGAGTAGAGAATGCTGTCAGAAATGTTTATACGGATACGAGACAAGGAACAGCAGGAAATTATTTTAGGTATGATGTGATTGATAGGTGGAATCCTCAAAATATTGACGCCTCAAAACCTCGAGCATTTGATAAGGTTGAAGAATATTGGAGAGCATCCTATTTAACTGATTATGGATTTCATAAACTTGGATATGCACGGTTGAAAAATGTTCAGGTTGCCTATACAATTCCAGAAAAAGTAACAAAATTATTAAGTTTAGAGCAGGCACAAGTTTTTATTTCAGGTCAAAATATATTTTTAGTTTACAACAAAAATAAAATATTTGACCCAGAGGTAAGTAATACTCAAACCTATCCATTGATGCGAACATTTTCAATCGGCGGAAATCTAATTTTTTAATTAAAAAAACAAAAAACTTTAATAAATAAGCTATGAAAAGTCTTCTTTTATTATTGCTGATAATCATGTGTTCTTGTGACAACATATTAGAACAAGAGCCTAAAGATCGGTATTCTGAAACCATTGTCTGGAATGATTTAAACCTATCAGATAATTTTTTGAAAGGTTGTTATCATAATTTAAATCTTCAAAACGATTGGAATAGTCTAATAAATTTAGACGCTGTTTCTGATGACATTTTCTTTATACATATATTCGGAACTGACCTATATCTTGAAGGGAATTTAACAGCGGCGAGTCAAGGTCCTTTTGCGAATGAATTTTTTAACCACATAAATTGGGGGTTGTATAAAAACATTCATTCTCTTAATTCATTTTTACAAAATATAGACAATCTGCTCATTCATAACAGTGAAACTGAAGGTTTAGCAGAAAGAATAGAATTGATGAAAGGTGAAGCCATTTTTCTCAGGGCATTATGTTATGCTAAACTAGCTCTCACCTATGGCGGATTACCCATATTGACTGAGCCATTGGAATTAGGTGATGATTATTCGGAGATTGGCAGATCGACATTTGAAAATACCATCGATTTTATATCGTCTGAATGTGATATAGCTGTCCAAAAATTATTGGGTAAGAATGAAACGGAAGCAGGTAGAGCTACAAGAGGAACTGCATTGGCCTTAAAGTCCAGGTTGCTTCTATTTGCAGCAAGTGATTTAGTTGCAGATGGATCTGTTGAAAATGAATTGATAGGGTACATAAACCCTGATAGAGATTTGCTTTGGAAATCTGCCAGAGATGCGGCAAAAGCAGTTGTAGACTTAGGCATTTATTCTCTGGAAGATTTTGGTGAATCCGATCAGGTTGCTGATAATTACTATGCTTTTTTTAAGCAAAAAGGTTTAGATAACCAAGAAATAATATGGGGCAAGTTGTTTAGTCAGGGTGTTGGAGATTCACGATTAACAAACTTGCATAATGGATCCAATGGGAATAGCAATTGGGGATCAAATAATCCAACCCAAGATCTCGTGAATGCATACCGTATGGAAGATGGGTCCGAATTTTTTGACCATTTTAAAGTCGATGACAATGGATATTATATAAATATTTCTAATAAATATGAAAGCCAAAACCCTTATGATAATCGTGAACCAAGGTTTTATGCTTCTATTTTATTTGATGGAGCGAAATGGCAAACACGTTTTTCAAATCTTCAGGATAGAGATCCAATTGGAATATATGATAGACGAACAAGAATAATTGTGGAAAATGGAGAAGAAGTACAAGTGATTCCAGGGATTGATACAAGACAAGGGCCTGTAACTCCAGAAGATGGAGGGTATACTGGATACCTTATGAAAAAGCATTTGGATGACGAAATAGTTGGAAGAGATGAGAAAAATAAGAATGTATGGATAGAATTTCGGTATGCAGAGGTATTATTAAATTATGCTGAAGCGCTAATCGAATTAGGAAATACAGAGGAGGCTTCTTTTTATATTAATTCGATTAGGAATAGATCAGGCCTCCCAGATTTTACAGGAGAGCCTATCGAGGCTTTGAGAAAAGAAAGGCGAATAGAGCTCGTTTTTGAGAACCTAAGGTGGTACGATATACGAAGATGGAAAATGCTGACTACAAATTTAAAAAATGCAAAAGGAATGGTAATTACCGAAAGAACCATTAAAGAAGATGGAACGGTGGACACTAAATGGAGACAAATAGATGTGCAAACAAGAAAAGTGAATGAAAAAAAGTTTTATTGGATCCCTATTTCTTTTGATGAAATCAGTCGTGCTCCTCAATTGGAACAAAACCTAGGATATTGACTTAAAAATCTTAAATTAACTTAAACTTATTATGTGCCTTAAAAATCGTTCTCTCCCAATCGCTATAATTAAATGGTATAAGTTTTTATTTCTTATTTCAGCTGCTTTTATGCTGCTACTTTCAAGTTGTGATACCCCTGGGAGTACAAATGAGGATGCAGCTGGTCCTAATGTAGATCCAACTTATCTTCGGATATTACCTACAGCACCCGAAAAGTCTCTTTCGACTTTTAAAATAAAGGATGGTTTTCAAATTGAACAAGTGGCTGCCGAACCACTTGTAATTGACCCAATGGCAATGTCCTTTGACGAATCTGGAAAGTTATTTGTTGTAGAGATGCGCTATTACCCAGAAATTGATACTCTAGGTGAAAAAGTTGGTAGTATTCGTTTGTTAGAGGATACCACGGGTGATGGTGATTTTGACAAGAGTACAGTATTTGCTGATCAACTTCGTTGGCCTACTGCTGTAATCTGTTATGAGGGTGGGATTTTCGTAGCGGATACTCCAAATCTTCTTTATTTAAAAGACACAAATGGAGATGGAGTTGCGGATGTTAATAAGGTTGTGATCAGTGGTTTTGGTACTGAGGGGCATCCTGCTTTTTTTGTTCAACAGATGCCAAATAGTTTTACTTGGGGGCTTGATAATCGGATTCATGGAGTCACTTCTGGAAATGGCGGACAAATTGACGGTGCAGATGAGAATGGTTTAAACCTTCGAGGACATGACTTTTCTTTCGATCCACGTACCCTCCAAGTGTCAAAAGAATCAGGAGGTTTACAGCATGGGATGAGTTTCGATGACATGGGACGTAAATATGTTACAAGACAAAGCAGTCACATTGAGCAGATTATGTATGACGACTATTATGTTAATAGGAATCCAGCATATATTATGCCGGGAGCCCACCTTAACATAGCCGATGATGGTGGTGCTGCAGAAGTATTTAGAATTAGTGATGAAGACCCATGGCGGGAGCTTCGTACTCGCTGGACGGTTGAGGGTTTGCTTGTAAGGGATGAAAATATGAACTTACAATGGCAAAAGCCTGGTGGAGAACGCTCAGTTTGGCAAGGTGGCGTAGGTTATGATGGGGGTAGCTACATCACATCTTCCAGTGGGATTACTGTTTACAAAGGTGATGCTTGGCCAGAATCATATCGAGGAAGTACATTTATTGGTGAACCAAACGGAAATTTAGTTCACCGTGATTCTCTTTATTCCAATCCCAAAGGAATTGGGATGCATGCTACAAGACCATTCGATGAGCAGGAGTCTGATTTTTTAGCATCTAGTGACAACTGGTTCCGTCCTGTTCAATTTGCCAATTCTCCTGATGGAACCCTCTATATCGCAGATATGTACCGAGAAGTAATTGATTTACCCTCTGGAATACCCTCTGCAATTCAGCAACACTTGGACTTAAAAAGTGGAAATGATAGGGGGCGAATCTATAGAATTGTGCCGGTAGGCTTTGAACAACCGGAGCGTCCTGATTTAGGGAGTTTTTCCACAAGTGAATTGGTGAAAACGCTTGAACACTCCAATGGATGGCATAATGATACAGCCGCTCGCCTGCTTTATCAGCAGCAAGATAAGTCAGCAATCCCAATGCTCGAAAAATTATTGGAATCCTCCAAGTCTCCAGTGGCTAGAATTCATGCATTATATGCCTTAGATGGACTTGATGCCTTAAAGCAATTGCATATTTTGAGTGCTCTCGTTGATTCCAATTCAGGAGTGCGCAAACATGCTGTGATTCTGTCGGAGCACTTTTATAATGGGGGGAATGGTGATAAAGCAAAAAAACAGCTCACAGAGAAGCTGCTTCAGCTTTCCATGGATAGTGACATCGAAGTGCGATACCAATTGGCATTTACCTTAGGAGAAGTTGAAGATCCTGACAAAGTAAACGCATTGAAATCTATTCTAGAACAGAATATGGACGATAAATGGATCCAAGCAGCGGTTTTAAATTCATTAGCAAGTGGAGGTGAAGCTATGTTCAAAGCAATTGTTTCAGAAAATTTTTCAAGAAATTCATCTGATCGAAATGAATTTCTTGAAAAATTAGCCATGATGATTGGGACACAAAATGACCCTAAAGTGGTGGATAATATGATTAAATATATTTCAGATCTCCCTGATGAATCGTCTGTTTTTGATTTTATTACGTCGTTGAGCAATGGTCTTCAACGTGCAGGAAATTCTCTTGATTTTGAAAATAACCCTCACTTAGTTTCTGTTTTTAAGCGAGCGAAGGTGGTAGCTTATGAAGGAGAGCAAGAAATCGAACGCCTTCAAGCCATACATCTAATTGGTCAGGCGGAAAAAGAGCAGGCTGTTCAATTACTAATGCCGCTTTTGGAACCAAATTTGCCGACAAACATAAACCTGGCAGTTATAGAATCCCTAAATAGTTTTAAGGGACCAGAGATTGCCGATAAGATGTTACAAAAATGGAGCTTTTATACACCCAATGTGAGGCGACAGGTAATTGCTTTTATGCTTTCTCGTCCTGAGCGTATCAATATATTGCTAAATGGTATAGAAAATGGAAAGGTCGGCAGCACGGAATTATCCTCAACACAAATAAGGTTTCTTCAATCCCACAGTGATTCAACTATTAAAAAACAGGCGATTAAAGTAATTGAAAGTGTTGATAAAGAGCGACAAGAGGTGATTAACACTTATGTATCAGCACTTGATAAAGAGGGTAATAGTTCTAATGGATTAAATATCTATAGGGCTAAATGTTCTTCTTGTCATCGCATTGGTGAAGAAGGTTATGCTATTGGACCAGATCTTTCGACATTAGGTAGTAGAAAAGCCAAGCTTTTGGTGGATATTATTGACCCGAACCGAGATGTTTCTCCCAGTCACTTGTTGCATACTATTCTGACCAATGATGGTGAAAGCATTGTAGGTATAGTGACCACTGAAACGGCTAGTAGTATTACCTTACAGGGAAGCTTCGGTGACGAAATCGAACTCTTACGCTCCAATATTGAAAAAATTGAAAGTTCAGAAGAGTCATTGATGCCTGATGGACTTGAGGCTGGTTTAAATATCCAAGAGATGGCAGACCTTTTGGAATTTATAAGTAATGCGGGAAAATAAAGGCTATAATTAAAGGGGGGAGGTCTTTCAAATCCCCCCTAATAGCTCAGTCCTTTTTCCACTACCCAATTCAAATAAAAACAGATAATCTATTGCCTACTGAAATCTTATCGAAATCGGCCAATCGTTGCTGCTTTTAATTTTATCTAGCGATACTAAGGTAAGATCAACGATTTAATGTCGGATATGGTAGTATATAATTTTGGCTAGGTCAAGGCGTGAAAAACTTAACCTTGTAATAGCCATATGTGCATTTTTTCAACGAAGAGACAATCCAAAAGCTTCACCGAATTATTTTTAAATTAAAGCTTTTGACAATTAACCTCAATCTCTAAAGAGCTTAATTTTTCTGTGATGTAGTACCTTCTTGAGAAGGATTAGGAAAAGCTATTTCGAATCTTATTTGATATGTTGGATTTAAAAATGAGAGCTAATTTACAATGGTTTCATTCTTTTTAAATACTGATGGTAGGAATAACCACATCTTGAGAATTTAAAGGTTTTTAGATTATAAAAAAAAAATAAAAATTTATAATATCAATTACGGGTTTTCCTTGACTTGTCGGTTATATAATAACATAGCACTTAATGTTATTTAAAAAAATCAATATTCTTCCCAGTAACGGCTACCAACCTACTAGGGTAACCATAAAAAAACACACATACAACCCTAACCGCAAAAGCATGAAAAAATCCTTTTACAAACTCCTTAGACTAAGTAATTATTCCTGTATTGGGATTTTTGGTCTGCTTCTATCGGCTGGCACCGTGCTAGCAAATGACGTTGTTTCGAAAGAAATGAATAGCGTAAATACGATGCGCAAGGAAAAACCTTATAAATCACTTTCTCAGTCTAAAATTTCAAAAAATGTCACTTTAATTGCAATAGCTATTTCTGGGAGGGTGATTTCATCAACTGAGAGTAACGGAATACCAGGTGTCAATGTATTAATTAAAGGAACATCAACAGGCGTAGTAACTGATGTAAATGGAAATTTCAGTTTAAGTGTGCCTAATAATGATGATATTCTATTGTTCTCCTCCATTGGTTATATTACTCAGGAGGTGTCTGTGGCTGGGAAGAGTGTAATTGATGTAATATTGGAAGAGGATGTACAGAAATTAAATGAGGTAGTGGTTATTGGATATGGAGAGCAAAAGAAAACCTCTGTCACAGCTGCTGTTTCCACTTTGGATGGAGAAAAGATAGCGTCCGTTCCTATTGCCAATATGAGCAATGCTTTGGGAGGACGTATTCCTGGATTAATTGTAAGACAAGCAAGTGGTGAACCAGGTAGGGACGCCAATAATATTTATATAAGGGGAGTGTCTTCAACTGGAAATACACAACCTCTATTAGTTGTTGATGGAGTGCCTAGAGGGTTTCAAAATCTTGACCCTAACACGGTAGAAACTATAACCGTATTAAAGGATGCAGCCGCAGTTGCTCCTTATGGGGTTGCAGGTGCCAATGGGGTTATTTTAGTGACTACAAAGCGAGGTAAATCAGGAGTGGCTACAATTACCTATAATGGTTATATAGGCTTTCAGAATCCCACGGTTTTACCAGAACTACCCAACGCATTTGAGTATGCTACTTTAAAGAATGCTGCGAGTGTTAATGTTGGAGGCCAACCATTGTATGACGCTTATGATCTTGAAAAATTTAAAGATGGCTCAGATCCAGATGGACACCCGAATCACAATGTTTATGATGAGCTGTTTCAAAGAAATACGCCCCTTACAAGTCATAATATTGAGGTAAGTGGAGGTGCGGATCGTGTCAGATATTATGCAAGTGTAGGCTACCAGCATCAAGCAGGAATTTGGGAACCAACCTCTCAAAATAGGTTTAATTATACAATGAATATCGATGCCGAGGTCACCAAAACAACAAAGGTTTCTTTTAGTATTAACGGAAGGGAACAAAAAAATAGTTCACCAACTGTTTCAACTGGAAGGTTATTTGAACTGGTGCATTATGCATCTCCAATAAGACCGCTTTTATTTTCTAATGGTGAAAGCGGGGAATATGTATGGAATAATGTACATGCTAGTGGGACCTCAGTAACAAATACTTCTCAATTGTATACCCAACTTTCTATTGAGCAAGACTTGTCATTTGTTCCAGGTCTAAAGGCAAAAGGCACGATTGCTTTTGATCCTACATATACTCGAAATAAAGCGTTCCGTACGCCTTCCCATCTTTGGTCTGTAGATACTACCCAAACACCATATGTCTTTATAGATGGGATTTTCGAACAAAAAAAACCTTCTTTAAGTCAAAGCATGAATTATTCTAAACAGCTTACTTATCAGGCAAGTCTCTCTTATGAAAAGATGTTTGGGAAAAGCAGTATTGGTGGTTTGGTTCTATTTGAAGCCAAATCAAATGATTATCTAAACTTTGGAGCTACCAGAAGAAATTACAATCTGGGTGTGGCCGAATTAAGTATGGGTAGCTCAAGTCTAGCAGACATCACCAACTTTGGAACGTCGTCAAGTGCCAAGCAAATGGGAGTGGTATACCGTGCAACGTATAATTATGACGAAAAATATTTATTTGAGGCCACCGGAAGGTACGATGGCAGCTATTATTTCGCACCAGAGACTAGATTCGGCTTTTTTCCAGCGTTTTCTATGGGATGGAGATTATCGGAAGAAAAATTCATGAATGATTTGAATTGGATTGATAATCTGAAAATTAGAGGATCCTATGGAGAAGTCGGATCTTTAGCAGGATCTCCCTTCCAATATTTAAGTTTGTACAATGTAGCTGGTCCGGTAGCTGTCCTTGATGGGGGAGCAGTTCAAGGGGCTTTTGAAGGGATAGAATCTAACCCATATATAACATGGGAAAGAGCCAATAAAACGAATGTAGGTTTGGAGGTTATTTTATGGAAAGGATTATTGCAAATAGAAGCAGATTATTTTTATGAAAAGAGATCTAATATGTTGACAAACCCTACGGTGGTAGTACCGGTTGAATATGGGGTAGGCCTAAGCCAAGTTAATGCAGGTGTTATGGATAACAGAGGTATTGATTTTCTTGTTAATTCTGACTATACTATTTCAAACGATTTTCACGTGTCTCTCGGAGGTAATTTTACTTTTGCTAAAAACAGGTTATTAGAAGTATTTGAGACTTCTACTACTTATGACAACCCTAATAGAAGAAGGACAGGAAGGCCATTAGGTACCAGGTTTGGATATGAATCATTGGGGTATTTTCAGGTAGAAGATTTTGATGATAGTGGAAACTTACTTGATGGTATTGCTACTCAACCTTGGGGGCAGGTTTTTCCTGGCGATGTGAGGTATAATGACCTCAATAGTGATGGGAAAATTGACAATGATGACAGAACAGCGATTGGTGTTGCTGATGTGCCACAGATTATCTATGGTATATTTTCAAATATTGCCTACAAAAGATTTTCATTAGATGTCTTGTTTCAGGGGAGTAACAATACAAACATTTATGGGCCATCAGGCTATTGGCATCCTTTTAATAATGGACGTGGTGCTTATATGAGTAATATGGATTATTGGACAGCTGAAAATCGGGATGCATCTCACACCCGAATTACTCCTTCACCGACCTCAAATAACAATCAGGCATCATCTTACTTGATGTTTGATTCCCGCTATTTGAGATTAAAGAATATTAATTTAGCTTATACAATACCTGAGGTTTTGAGTAAGAAAGTGGGTATTCAAAATGCAAGAATTTTTGTTTCTGGGCAGAACCTTCTAACATTTACTCCTATTATTAATTATGATCCTGAAATAATTAACTCCCAAGGATTGGATTATCCCCAGCAAAGAGTGATTTCCGCTGGTGTTAACCTAACCATTTATTAATCTGAAATAGGAAAGACATGAAAACTATATTTATATATCGAAAGGCCAAAACTGTATTGTCATTCTTGGTGATAAGCATTGGTATGATCTCCTGCCAAGATTATTTAGAAGTAATACCAAAAGAACAGGTTTCAGATGCGACACTCTGGGAAGATGAAGGCAATGCAGATCTAATATTAAATGGTATCTATGGAAGCATTAGAGGGCCAATAAATTTCTTTGATCATGGGGATAATTATACCGATAATACCATGAGTCAATATCTTTGGGCAGGAAGCAGAGGGCTTTATGTTTTGGGTATCGAAACACCTGGTAATACCTCAAGTCTGCAACAATGGAGCCAGTTTAGCAACATTCGTAGATGTAATGTATTTATTTCAAATGCCGAAGCTTCTGATTTGGATTCCAATTGGAAAAAGGAACGAATAGCGGAAGCGCGATTTTTAAGGGCCTATTTTTATTCGTTACTGTGGACTACCTATGGAGGTGTACCTCTTATCACTGATGTGTTGGATCGAAATACTCAGGGAGATGAGATTTTCAGAGCAAGAGCTACCGATGAAGAAACCTATCAATTTATCGTTGATGAATGTGCAGCAATTGCCAATGATTTGCCAGTATTTCCAGGATCTTCTAGGGCAGGGAAAGGAACTGCTTTGACTTTAAAAGGTTGGTGTGAATTGTTTAATGCCAGTCCTTTAAAAAATCCTGACAACAATATAGAAAGATGGGCTTTGGCAGCCAATACAAATAAGCAAGTGATGGACTTAAATGCCTATAGTTTGTTCCCTGACTATGCTACATTACTGAATGAGGGGAGTAATAATAATGAGGAGGTTATTTTTGATAAGACCTATCTCGGAGGAACAAGTATTGGGAATAGTAGATCAGGTGTGCAGCCGATTGGAGTGGTGGGTGGAGCCCAGCAATCTTGGTCTGGAGTAAATGTAACCCAAGAATTAGTAGACGAATACGCTATGGCCAATGGCTTGGTTATTTCTGACCCAGCATCAGGGTATAACCCTCAAAAGCCTTATGAAAATAGAGAAAAGAGATTTTATGATGATATTATTTATGACGGGTCAATATGGATGGGATTTGAATCGATATACTGGACAGGGTCTGGGAGTTTGAATGAACTTGATTTAAACTTTGGAAGTACCAATAGACCAGCTACGGTTTACCATCCTCGAAAAGGAATAGAACCTGAATATTATGTAAATGGATGGAACAATCTTAGTAGTGCCAATTGGGTTATTTTCCGATTTGCGGAAGTGCTCTTAAGCTATGCGGAAGCCCAAAATGAGGCAGCTGGCCCGGATGCTTCTGTTTATGATGCTATTAATCAAGTGAGAGCACGGGTGGAATTACCTTCTTTGCAGTCAGGCCTTTCTCAGGATGAAATGCGTGTAGCGATTCTTAGAGAACGAAGGGTAGAACTTAGTTTTGAAGACAAGCGCTGGTTTGATCTTATTCGGTTGAAATTGGCTGAAGATCTTATACCTGGAACGGTACATACCATGAAAATTGAGCAAGAAAATGGTGAAAAAGTTTATTCAGTAGTGCCTACTGGTGGGGGTAATAGAGCATTTGATCCTGCAAAGAATTATTTGCTTCCGATTCCACAGTCAGCTATAGAACGCAATAATAAATTGGAGCAAAACCCTGGTTATGGAAATAATTAATAGAAGAAATTTCATACTAAAATCTGCATTATTAAGTGGCGTTGGGATGGCGACCATTCCCCATTTTTCTTTTTCTAAAGTGGCTGGAGTCGGTGTGTACAAAGAGAAAATAAGCAGTCAATCAACAAGGTTTATTGCGGCTTATGATACTGAATCAAAAGCATGTATAGAAAATCTAGAAACGATTGTGCATATGCACCAAAAGCATAATATTCCGGCAACGTTTTTTATCGTATCCAGTATTTTGAATGAAGGTAATATTAGCATGGTTAAAGAATTACTTGATGATCCACTTTTCGAAATCGCAAGTCATTCATATAGTCATACAGTTGTGCTCGACCATCCAATATGTGGAAAGGCAAAAGATCCCAGAAAGGAAATAATTGAAAGCAAATTGATCCTAGAGGATATTTTCGGAAAAGATATTTTAGGTTTTCGAACACCTTGTGGATATTCCGAGGGTTTAAGAGATGAACAGGAAATACTTGAATTAGTGAGCGAAGCAGGGTACAAATACATTAGTACAATGCTTTGGGGTCCAGGATATTCTCTTCCTGCCGATATTGTGGACCCCTTTACTTACGAAAAAGAAGGCTTTAAAGAAATTTGGGAAATCCCTGGGCATGGTTGGCATGAGAATGTTCTGAAAGGCCATAGTAAAATCACTATTCCAATGGTGGTCTGGCCTACTAAATGGCCTGAGATTGCAATTCCCAATCGGTATATTGAAACTCCTATGGAGGAGTTCCAGATAAATAAATATTTTATTGATACTGCTAATGGAGAAAAAAAGCAGCACATAACTTTTATATGGCATCCATGGTCTTTGGGAAGGTTTGATAGTAAAATGAAGATGTTAGATTTAACTTTTTCTTATATTAACAAAACAAAGAATAGAACAGACACTTTTGAGGGGTTTTATAAAACTAAAATGGAAGGAACTAAATGAGGTGGATTGGCTTAGCAGGAAGTATGTTCTTTCTTGCTTTATTTCTAAATACCTATGACGCTATCGGACAAAGGTCAGAAGAAAAAGAAGAATGGGTGACATTATTCAATGGAAAGAATTTAGATGGTTGGGATGTTAAAATAACTAGAAATGACCTCAACGTAGATACCGAGAATATATTTCTTTTTGAAGATGGAATCCTAAAAGTTTATGACAAGAAAAGAGATACCAATGTTAAGATTGGTCATTTGTTTTATAAAAAACCCTACGCTTATTATAAATTGAGATTTGAATATAGGTTTACTGGTAGGCAGTTTCAAAATTCCACTTGGGAAACCCAATACGGGGGAATTGAATATCATGCGCAGTCACTTCATAGTATGGGAGTGGAGCAGGGTTATCCGGTTTGTTTGGAATTTCAATTATTAGGAGGACTAAATACAGGAGATCGGCCGACAGGTAATTTATGTACCATAGGCACGCTGGTAGAAATGGAAGGTGAAATAGCACTAGCCCATTGTATTGATTCCAATTCTAAAACATATGAAGGAAATGAATGGGTGAAGGCTGAATTGGTAGTATTAGGTGATTCCCTCGTAATGCATATCATAAACGGGGATACTGTTCTTCAATATGAGAAGCCTCAAATTGGAGGTGGTTTTGTGAGTGAGAGTTTTGATTGGGCAAAAGGCAATGTGAAAAATGCTGAACAATGGATACAAAAAGAAGGACTGTTACTTAATACGGGGTTTATAGGCATTCAAGCCCATGATCCAATGGAGTTTAAGCATTTAGAACTTCTCAACCTTTCAGGGTGTACCAATCCAAAATGTGAAAATTATAAGCCATATTTTGTTCATAAAGGAGATTGTTCCTGTCAACCCTAGCCTCAATAATAAAATCCTTTATCCTATTCCCACTTATCAATATGAAAAATGACAATACATACGATGCCATTGTGATAGGAACAGGAATTAGCGGCGGTTGGGCAGCTAAAGAACTTTGTGAAAAAGGGTTAAAAACGCTGGTTTTGGACCGGGGCAGAGATGTTAAACACATAGTTGATTACGAAGACTTGAAAGCCCCTTGGGAGCTCCCGCATAGAGGATTGAAAACCCAGGAGGATATTCGCCTTAGTCCTATACAAAGTGGTGTTTATAACTATAACGAAGTATCAAAAAAATATTTCGTGAATGATCTTGATCAACCTTATGAGCAAGTAAAACCATTTGAATGGGCTAGAGGCTACCAAGTAGGCGGACGCAGCTTGATCTGGGGCCGTCAATGCTATCGGAGAAGTGAAATAGATTTTTTAGCAAATTCAAAAGATGGTTTCGGAGTTGATTGGCCAATAGGATATAAAGACATTGCACCTTGGTATGATTATGTTGAACCCTTTGTGGGGGTGAGTGGATCCTTGGAGGGGCTTCCACATTTGCCAGACGGGAAGTTCCAGCCTCCTATGCCTATGAATTGTGTTGAAAAGGAGGTTGCCGACAGGGTAAGAAAAGGGTTTACAGATGGACGTATGATTATCAATGGGCGAACAGCAAATCACACCAAAAAGATAGGCAGCAGAGGTCCTTGCCTTTATAGAGGTAAATGCGAAAGTGGCTGTTCCTATGGAGGATATTTTAGCAGCAATTCAGCCACCCTGCCAGCAGCAATAGCAACTGGTAATATGACACTCAGGCCCTTTTCAGTAGTAAAAGAAATAATATATGACAAAGAAAAACGTCGCGCAAAAGGGGTAAGGGTAATAGATTCAGAAACCTTAGAGGTACATGAGTACTTTTCAAATGTTATTTTTCTGAATGCCTCGACTTTAAATTCTACATTAATACTATTAAATTCTGTTTCAGATGCTTTCCCAAATGGATTGGGCAATGGGAGTGAGCAAATTGGGCACAACTTAATGGACATGCCTTATGGGGCAGGTGCAAGAGGAAGCTTTGAGGGGCATGAAGACAAATATACTTACGGGTCGCGTCCTACTGGGATTTTTGTCCCTCGTTTTAGAAATATCAATAAAGAGACAGAAAGAAAAGATTTTCTTCGTGGCTATACTTTTCAAGGAGGGGCAAGTAGAAGACGAATTGAAGATGCGCCAGGAATTGGCGCCAAGTTAAAGGAGAAGATAGCTGAAGCTGGAGGCTGGGAAATGGGTATTACTGCATGGGGTGAGCATCTCCCTTACTATGACAACAAAGTAACCCTTCACAAAGAGAATAAAGACAAGTTTGGGATGCCAATTCTCAAAATTGACTGCGAGTTTAAAGAAAATGAAAAAGCAATGTTGGAAGACATGAAGAACAGTGCGGCTGAAATCTTGGAAATGGGAGGTATAAAAAATATAGAGACCTATAATTGGAATAAAATTCCTGGCTCATGTATTCATGAAACGGGAACAGCCAGAATGGGCTTGGATCCAAAAACTTCAGTATTAAATAAGTGGAATCAAATGCACGAGGTCAATAACGTTTTTATTACTGACGGGTCTGCTATGGCTTCTTCAGGTTGCACACCCGGTCCTTCCATAACCTACATGGCTTTAACAGCCAGGGCAGTTGACTATGCAGTAAGTGAAATGAAAAAAGGAAATATTCGATAAATTATTTAACAATGAAGAGGAGAGATGCCCTGAAAAAAACAGGATTCATATTTGGAGGATCAATCGCAGGGTCCGCTTTGTTATTCCAAGTTGGATGTAATTCTAAAACTAGTGACAGTGTTGGTTTCTTTAGCCTAGATCAGATCAATTTTCTAAATGAGGTGGGAGAAACAATATTGCCACAAACGGATACACCTGGAGCGAAGGAGGCCAATGTTGGTGCGTTTATGGCAGTAGTTGTAAGGGACTGTTATACTCCAGAAAACCAAAAAGAATTTATCGAAGGGATGGATAAAATAAACTCCTTGAGTAAAAATAGTTACAAGCAATCTTTTGTAGCATGTACCGAACAGCAACGTACCGAATTGTTGTCCATCTTAGATGAGGAAGGCGACGATTATTTTAAATTGATTAAAAACCTCACCCTTACAGGGTATTATACTTCACAGGTAGGAGCAACCCAATTCTTGAATTATAATCCTGCACCCGGGTATTATGATGGTTGTCTTGCACAAAAACCCTGGTAAAATGAAAATGATATTTTTCTTAATGGCTTTTACTTTTTTGGGAGAAAAGGGCTATTCCAATTCTATTAACGAAAAGTTTAAGCCTATTGCCGGAATAGACCCCCATGAAAAACAAAGAGATATTGTCCGTTTTCAGGTTTCTGTAAACGTTCAATCTTCTGACACAAAAAGCACAAAATTAACGCCATTAGATTCGGAAAAGATTTACCCTGATTGGGGAGTGCTAATGCTCCCTGAAAATTATTCTAAAAAAGGAACTCCCATCCGTTTGGTGATTATTTGTCATGGGGCAGGAGGAACCGTTACAGGGACTGGAAGCCAGGTAGAAAGGTTTCCACTGACAAAGTATTTGGTTAGCGAAGGGTTTGCTGTTATGGATATGGCTGGATTGCCAGGACGGTTTGCTGAGGAATTTAGTATTGATCCGTTCAACAATATGGGGTCAAGTATTGCAATTCAGTCCTATATCAAAGGGTATTATTGGGTTCTTGAAAATTATAATATAAAACAGGATGGCGCTCATTTGTGGGGTGGAAGTATGGGAGGATTAACAAGTAATAATTTACTATACCAAAGTCAAATTCCATTTATTTCCCAATCTGCGGCCTGCCCAGTAACTGATCAGTATAATCAAGCCTGGATGCACCCATGGAGTAATAATGCACCTAAAATTGCCATGGCAAAACTGTTTGATTTTAATAAAAGAGATATTTATGAGGATGAAAAAGTCATAGGATTTAACCCTATCCTATACAATTCATGGCTAATGGAAGGATTACGATACAAGATTCATGGAGTGCCATTAAAAATATGGCATGCCGATGAGGACCCAATAGTGTCTTATCAGGGGAGTGTTGATTTTATTGATGCTATTAGGAGAACTGGAGGCAGGGCAGAATTAAGGACTTTACATGCTAAAAGTCATGAGCCAATGGATTTAGGAGAACCGGTAAAGTTCATTATGTCCAACAATGAAAAAATTCCAATTACGCCAGTTGTCGAAGAGATGTTTTTGTGGATTAAAAGATTCGACTAAATGAATAATTTAAGCTAATAATCTAAATAAGTAATTTGAACACGTTTCATGTTGAAAAAGAGTTCGTTTTAATAGTGTTATAGTAACAATAGGCTGATATCATGAAAAAGAAACCTTCAGAAAGATACGATTTCCGTTCACAGGGAAACAATGCCGGACGGCGTGAATTTATGCAAAAGGCCGGTTTGGCTGGCTTATGGTTTTCAACTATTGGAGGAGACGTAATGTCACATGGACTTACCCATCCGGTCACGGGTGAAAACATAGCTGGAAGTAAACCAGGACATTGGAATTTATTTGATGCTCATGTTCAGATAGGTCGGCACCTAAAGTTAGAAGAAAATGGACTACATACTGCTGAGGATCTTTTGGCTGAAATGGATCACTATGGGATTTCTGAGGCATTGGTTGTCGATAGTCTTAGTAGGGAAAATCATCCCAAAGATGGAAACCAACGAATTCTGGAAGTAACCAAAGCCAATCCTCGACTGCATAGCGGTTGGGCAGGTATGCCTTCAGGGATTAAAAGCGAACAATTAGATCCCTATGAATTTGTGGCTGAAATGCAGCGCCAGAAGGTTGGGGGCCTTTTTTTATACCCCAATCAATATTTCTTCAAACTTTCCGATTGGAGCGTAGATGATCTATTAGAACCAGTTTCAGCTAGTAAGGTTCCGGTATTTATCAACCCGACTGAATCAAATGGAGGTGGAGGGTCAGATGCCACAGATTGGGATGGGATCGTATCCCTTTGCAGGAGATGGCCTGATATACCAATTGTAATCAGCGAAAATCGTATACGCCGATCTCAGCGTTTACTTTACAAAGCTTTCGATGCCTGTCCCAATTTGCATCTTGAGCTAAGTGCTTATTGGCTCCATAGAGGTATTGAATATATAACAGAGCGCTGGGGTTCAGAAAGACTGATTTTTGGTTCGGGATGGCCCAAATTTGGACAGCACATGACACTTGCTACTTTAACCACAGCGGAAATAAGCGACCGAGATAAAAGGTTAATAGCTGGGGATAATTTACGCCGATTACTCAGCTGGTGCCAGCTTAAACATCCGGAAGTAAGTTTTTCTGCCCCTGAGGATGAATATGTTGAATTTGGTCGTTCTGGCGTACGCCCAGAAAAAATGACTTTCTACGATGTTCATGGTCATCTTGGAGAAAACAATGCCCACTATCATGTCCCTGGTTCATCACTCAATAATGTGGTCGGTGAAATGGATAGGCTAGGTCTGAGCAAGGTTTGTGTGATGAGCTTTGCGGGTGTATACAGTGATGAGATTTTCGGTAACGACATTGTTGCTGACGCAATAAGTAGATTTCCGGATCGATTTATAGGCTTTACTTTATTGAACCCCAATAGAGGCCGAAAAGAAATGTTGAAGGAACTTCAGCGTGGCAGAAAGTTAGGAATGCGTGGAATTAAACTGATTCCGCCCTATCAAGGATATCCTGTTGATGGGCCACTTATTGATGTAGCATGTGAATGGGCAAATGACCATCGTCAAATAATCATAAATCATAGTTGGGGCTCGCCTTCCCAGATGGAAAGATTAGTAAAGACGTATCCAAATGCCTGTTTTGTCACTGCTCATACGACGACTGCATATGCAGCTATAATTAAAAAATACCCTAATTTATTTGTCTGCTCTGTTCCACTCTTAAGGCCAAGAGCCTGCGAAGAAGTAGTAGCCGCAATCGGAGCTGACAGGTTTTTATTCGGAACAGACTTGCTCGATTTGCCTATTGCTTGGAATTTGGGTCCAATAATATTTGCAAGAATTACTACTCAAGAAAAGCGACTGATTCTTGGAGAAAATTTAAAAAGAATATTAGATAACTATAGTTTACCGGTGTAATAATTTCGAAATCAGTTTAATTCAGGAATCCATTTAAAACTGCGCCAATTTATCCGCTTTGATTTCCTGAGGTTTGGTCTTTCAAACATCATCAACTTTAGTGGTGTATCAAAAGCCCTCTACTTGAATTTTTGTTGGTTATCAAATTGTCGATCTAATAATAAGCTCGAAGATGGTTTGTATATCCTCGTATTCAAGCTTTAATAAAAGCCTGAGCTCTTGAAGTCCTATTTGTCCTCGGTGACGATCTCGGAGGAGAGATCACCGTCAAAATTTACCAGTTCACCAATGGTCTATCCCTAATATCGGGTAATTTTATTTATGGCATTCAAAACAGCGTCCTATTTCCAGTATTTACCCTCGGGTGGAGGGTCTACCTTTGATGGTACGAATTTATTAAGGCCATAATAATAAATTTACATTATGGTAAAGAGTAAAGTATGACAATGAATTCAAGGTAATGATAGTTGAGCTATTAAAATCTTGATTGACAGCAAACTTGATTTTCACTTCTTAATCTGGGGCTTTAATGGGTAGGTGCTATATAAGGGTATATTGGAAAAAACCTATAAATTATATGTTCATTGTCTCTCAACTTCTATCAATACTTCCTGCTCGAGGCATTTTTTATACTTATGAAAAAGGCCCACCAATTCCTCAATCTCACTGCCCAGGTTGAAATGTCGTTGGAATTTGTACTGCTTATTGTAAAGCTTTTTGTTACCATGCTTGCTGATAAGGGACGCTATATTGGGGGGTATAAAAAAGGATGCCCGGTCACCCAGATAGTTATGGTATTCGTCTCTAAAAATCCTGATGCCCTCAAAATCAAAATCACCGAAATGAAGATATTGGTAGGGATTCTTCTGAAGCCATGAAATTAAATCCCTGGATTGGGGATACCGGCTTACAAATAGGGTAGGGCTTGATCCAAACAAATTTGCCTGATTCTTTATGAGCCGGAAGTTTTCGGAATTCTCCACCCCAATGATTAGCGTATCGGTTGGAAGCTTGAATGTTTCAAAGTCATTCACCAAAACAAAGGTGCCAGGTTGGGGATGCAGTACAAATTTTTGTGCCTTGATTTCCGCATTAATTGGAGTAATACAATTGACTAAAAAACCTATAAAAGTACGGATAGAGGAGGATTTTGAATCTGTAGACGCAAGGATGTTTTCGGAACGGGAACTCCTATTTTCTAGATTATCAATATACCTTTGTATATCATTGATCCCAAAATTATTGCTTAAATAATTTATTAAGTTTTCTGGGTTGCCTGTAAATATCCATTGTCGACTCCTTCCCTGCAACTTGCGCTGTAGCATCCCCTCTCTTATCATTTGCTCAATGGTAGAACCTTTTAATTTACTGAGAGGAAGCATATCTCCAGATAGGAGGAGTTGAATTTTTTTGGCTAATCCGAGGGATATTTTGTCCATTAATATTCATTCATGGTGTTATTGGAAATAATTCGCTTAATTCTGGACTGTCTGTTAGTATCTTTATGGATTTTATAGATATGACGGTAATTCAGTGGAGTACTTTCCGTAGGGGAACCGTTGATAAGAAGGATGTTTCTGTCATTGGCAAATTTTAAAATCCCTTTGACATTGTTGGGATGAAGTTTTCCAATCTCATCCATCATGCAGTGGAGCTTGAAGTCCTTAAATTTTCTGGAAGCACCTTCTTTAAAAACATTGAGCAGCATGATATTGATCATGGCCTTTACGAGCACATCGGTTCCCTCTGATCCCACACTGGAGAGTTTCTCCACCCAGCCGGTGTCGTTTCCGTTTTCCTCTATCCTGAATGACAATTCAAATGAATCGGAAAGTTTGATGGTCTTGTCTTTGGTAGTGGTGGTTTCCTTTACCAAGTGTTTCAAAAGTCCAACAGCTTTTTCATTCGTCCTATCATGGTCATCTCCAGAAAAAAGGTTGGCCGCACCAAGGGTTAAGGCATGCTCATCGTTGAATTCTTTGATTTTCTTTAGGATCATTACTGAGGTGTTCTTACTGTCTGTAATGTCCAGTTCTATATTACTGACTGCGGAGACAAAGTTCTTTTGCCTGAAGTCTGAATTGATTTTATTGATGATTTTTTTGATCTCCCCGGTTTTGGAAATTAAAAGAGTTGTCTCCTTACCCACAGTATTGATGATTGAAGCAAAGCGTTCATTGCTTCTTTTTTCAAACTGATCTATTTTGCCTTCGTCAATAAAATCATTGAGCTCTTCAGCCCATTTCAAGTATTCTTCTGTCCCTAGGATCTTAGAGGGGAATTTGAATATATTTCCTTCGGAAAAATAGGAGAGAAACTTATCAATGTTGGTTTTTAATTCATCCTCCTTATCTTTTTTGCCATAATAGTTTTGTGTGAGTTCATCCAGGATTTGAATGCCTGTGCCGCTGTTTTTTATAGGATCAGCATGCTCTAAGGTGTTGGCAACAGATGTGTAAATAGATGATTTTATAAAGTCATCATATTTAGCCTCGTCATCAAGAATACTTTGGATATCCTTTTTCGTTTTTTGTATGTTATTTATTATTATATTTTCTTGCGCCTCGAATTTTTGTAATACCAAAACCAATTCGGCCTGAAGCTGCGCAAGCTTAGCCTCTTCTATTTTCTTTAGATTTTTAAATTCTTTTTCTCTATCAAACAATTCTCGTTTATCCTTCTCATATTCAATGACAAATATTCTATTTTCATCGATGTATTGAAGCTCCGCTTTGACTATAAAGATAGCCTCTTCAATTCTGCTGAGCCGATCAGTATCCGCACCTTTGGCATGCAGTTCGTCATTGCGTTCAGAAGTCAAGGTGGCAATCTGTAACTCAATTTCATTGCGCTTATCGGTGCTCTGCTGATCTAATACCACTAGTCTGACTTTGTTTTGGTCCTTCAGCTCATGAATTCTTCGGGTTTTTTCCCTTTGCTTTGATTCTTTGTTTCTTTTCAGTTTTACTTTGCAGGTATCCAATTCTCCAACCGCCTCCTGTTTTAAGGTTACCGTCTCATCGATCTCAGCCTGTGTGGTATCTATTGCTATTTTCTTTTCCTCAGCTGCTTTGTTTTCAAGATCCTTAATTTCTAAGCCTGTTTCTTCCTTCCTTCTTTCCATCTGATCACGATGGTACTCACTTTGCCTAAGTTTTTCCTTTAGCGCTTTGATTTTGGGAAGGTTCCCACGTTGGACTTTTTCCAACTCGTTTTCTAATTTTTCTGTTAGTTCATGTAGTGCCTTTTCCGGCTGCTTGAGAGATGCTTCCAACTTTTCAAGTTCAAATTGGTAATCCTCAATGCTTTTTGTGGAGGCATCGATTTCGCTTAAGTTAATATTAACTCCGAAAATTGAATTAGAATTCTCCACCAGTTTAGGGGATAAGTCTGCCTTAAAGAGCAAGTCCTCCTGAATCACTTTTCCAATACTATCAGGCCAATTGGGCTTGTTTTCGTTTAGCCAGCCGTAAAGTGAATCACTGCTATTGTTAATTTTTTCCTTTACTTCCGCAATTGATCCATGTATCGTATCAAGCTCAAGTAGAAGCTTTTCCCGACTGCTTTCTATTCCCTTTTCAGTATCCGCTTTTTCATAATCCCACTTTTTCTCTATGTTGTTTATCTGTTGCTTATAATTTTCTATATTATTGGTTTCCTTTCTGAAATCAATAACGGAATCTTCGCTGCGTTTTTGCAGCTGTTTGATATCTGCCTCATAAAACAACTTATGTTTTAAGCTTAGCATAGCTTTTTCCAACTGATGCAGCGCATCTGTTTTTTGACCTACCGCCTCTTGTTTGGTGTTAATTTCAATTTCGTGATCCTTTTCAACCTCATCCAAAATCTTTTCATACTCCGCATTGAGGGATGAAATGGCCTTCAGCTCTTCTTTTTCAACATTTACTTTTTGGATTTGTTTTTGGTTTATATAAGTGTTGAGCCCATTATTTCTTTCCTGTATCAGGGCATCATATCTGGCCTTGATATCACTAAAGTTGTTGGTCAAAATGGCTTGTTGCTTCGCCAACGATTCGAGCTCCCCTTTTTTTTCATTATTGGCTGATACCTTTTTGATGATCTGATCTATTTGAATACTTCTGTAGTAGTCTTTTCGCTTGACGATATCTTTTAGTTTTCCATTCAAAAGGCTGATGCTGTCTTTTGTTTTGTCTTTGCGGGTAAGAAACAAGTTGTTTTCTCTAGATTTGTTTTGTTGCACCTGCTGCAATTCATTCTCAAAACTTCTTTTCTTGTTATATAGCTCAGGTTTCACATTTTCCATCACCCCCAGTCTCCATTTCAACCTAGCGATGAACGTGAATTGCTCTCTTCTCAAATGCCGGATAGCGGATAACATTTGCATGGCGCTTTTTGCCTGCTTGTTTACGGAGGGTAACCTAAATCGTCTAATATCAGCAAGTTCTGTTTCAAAATCTTTGAGGTGGTGACTGTACTTGTCCAAATCAATTTCAATCTCATCATCTTCCATGGATGAAATGATGGTCTGCTTGATTTCCGTGGCATCCAGTTTCGTATTTAAGAATACATTCTGAATGGTTCTATATATATTGTTATACTGTTTGGTTTCCAGCAGGGCATATTTATTGAATTCACTCCGGCCGGTATAGTTTCCATATAGAATATTCCGGTAATCATCGAAGCTATTGACCATTGGAGAAACATTTATTCGGCCTGCATCCAGTTTCTGCCTGATCGCATCCCAGTTACTATAGACCTCACCAGATTCATTGATAAAGTAAGTGGGGTCGTAAATGCTATCGATAAACCGATAGCAAACCCTATTCTGTGACTTATAAGCCAGAATACAATAAGGCCCGGTTTCTCTGGCCACCTCATAAATCAGGTAGGAGTTACCATAGCCTAGATACCAATCTACAAAGCTCTTAGCGGTGGGGCCCTTAGGTATGCCTAATTTGCGAGAATCTGCATTGTAAAAATAAAGGATGGCCCGTAGGATGGTGCTTTTTCCAACTCCCTGCGTACCGATAAAATGGATGTTTCCATCTAATTTGATTTCAGAATATGGGATGGAGGCACTATTGATAAAAATTATTTTATTCAGGAATCTCATTTTGGATTTCTTCTGATAGGTTAATGTTGAGGATTAATTTTTCCAAGTAACTGAAGGATGCCAAAACTTTATAGGAGTCGGAGATTTCATTTTCCAGCTCCATATAGCCATCTTTACGCAGCAACTCTACCAGCTTCTTAATTCCCTCCAACTCATTATCTGTATTGGTGTATTTCTTTAAAGCCCGCAGTTTACTTTTCAGAGTGGCATTTACTTTTAAATGTACCGCTATGGCCTGGGGTTCAAAACGGTGTCCTGAACCAAAGGAAGCCTCATGACTTTTGAAGAAATCTACCATGTCTATCCAACGAAAAGCCTGCTCGAGCTTTCTGGCTACATCCACTTTTTGTTCCGGACGGGTAAAGTGATAGTATTCATCACCCTGGGTGAGGATATAATTTATTTCAAGAAAATAGCTTTCCAGTTCTTCGAAGTTCTCGTCAATATAAGCGTACAATCTTTGGATCTGGGGCATTGAGCTGTTTGAACAAATAAAGGTTCCTCTGATAAGGTGTTCAAAAACTTCTTTCTTTAAGTGATTTGTAGACATTCCATCATTATTTTGGGTAGATGATTGCGAATTCTGTGTCCCTATGGGATATATATTGTTCTTTAATATCCATATCCTGCTCGTACAAAGATATAAGCTGGCAATAACAATACACCATTTCTTCAAAATCGACCGCTTTTGGATATTTATACTGTAGTACAAAGTCCAAAAGATGGTTGCCAGAGGCAGAGAAATTATTCTTCATTTCCTCCATATTTATAAAAACATCCGTTTCTTCGGTATCATTAAAAAAGGAGGGGTTGATAGCTTCCGCCATGGGGATTTTGGGCTTCACCTTGCTGCTTTGCCTTTTATTCAAATCCCTGATCAAGCCATAGATTTCCTCTTCCTGCAATGTCTCCAAAGACAGCTTTACCGGAAAACTCGGTCTGCTTTCAAATAACACCGGATTCATTTCCCCCAATTGAAACAGGATATCGGATTTGCTCTCCAGTTCAAACTGGTCTTTCAAATATTTGACTTGACGGATTTTTTCGCTGATTTTACTTTGAAGCTTGACCTGGTTCAAAAAGTCAATGATCTGTCTTTCTGTTTCGATCAAGCTATGTCTGGCATCTTGCAGCTGCAGGCGGAGTTCAGTGGTAATTCTGTTAAGTTCATCCTCCTTTGCCACTGCAAAAAAGGTAAGTTCTTCTTCATCGATTAATTGCTCTGTCACTAGGATCAGCCTTTTGATATCGAGCCGGCGATGATCATAATTCTCCAGCTTCTTGATTTTGATCTTATAATTGGGTTCCGTTTTGAAGGTGTTGTCTATATTTCTGTTCAGGTCAACAATGTTTCTGAGGCAAATAAAGCCCATTTTCCTTAAGGAAGTTTTGATGCTTTTCAGGTATTTGTACTTTCCGTTTTCACTGTTTTCGATTAAGTAATAATCAATATTTTCTTTTAGCAGGGTGAAGTGTTCATTGATATAGGAGACATTAATTTCCTCATTCACATCGAGGATCTGCTCAAAGAATGCAAACAGCTGATCCTCAATTTCTAAGTAACGCCCATTCCTAATGATAATGCCTTTTTCTATCAGGGCGGTGACCTTGGATTCCTCTATCATCTCTATTGCCTGATCGTAGCGATAATCAAATGATTTCCGTTTACCGAACATTTCACCCAGCAGTTCTTTTCCGAGCACCAGTGCATTGAGCAGTTCTTTTATGGATTGGAATGCGTACATTTTTGATTAATAATTTACATTCAAGTAATTGGCAATTTAATATACTGGAAATTTCTTTAAATGCTTGATCAATTTACCACACAATTTGGTATGATTTTCTAAATTAGGCAAGGATATAGGGGGATTCGAATCCGTAATCTTAGGAAATTTTTAACTTTTCAGTGAGACTTAGGATACGGCTTTAATAAATCTCTTCATGGATAATGGATTTAAATGAGGAAAGAGCGCATTTATTAGGAACTCTAAAATATATGAAGGATGAATATCCTGACTTCTTGCTTGTGGCATACTCGATTTATCCCAATTACCTTTGCCAGTTTATCTTCCAGCAAAGTGTATGGGGAGTCACCCCATTCCTTTATTACCCAGATATCTATTAATTGAATAAAAAAGAGATCGGTAGGGATTAGCTCTTTGGTATCCCCAAACTCACTATTTTTTTTCTCGATCCTAGATTTTTCCCAAAATCTTATTTCAACTTTTTCATCCTTTATTTTTACATAAGTTTTAGCCCCTTCAATTAATAGTTGATGATTTCTACTTTTTATGGCATTAACGAAGGTGTCGATTATTAATAAAGCCCTATTAAGATTTTTCAATGTGATGGAGGTATTGAAATAACCTGGTTTAGTGGATATGAATCCATCCCTTGTGTATGATATATTATAATCCTTTGATTTGAAATGATTTATTAATTCTATAACAATTGGATCAGGATTAGTGATTTTACCAGGAACAATAAAGTTTACTGAAATGTCTGATGATATTTCTTTTATCAGGGCTTCCCTTTCATAATTCAGTTTGAATTTGGACATAGAGAATACTTGTGAGTTTTTGATAATTAAGTTAATGGATTAAAAATAATTTTTACCCCTGTACCCATGGTAATGTATACCCCCCTAAGGTTTGGGAAGGAAAACCCTTTTCGAGTAATCAAATTGAAAATAAAGTATTATGAAAAAGGAATTGTTAGACTTTTATGAAGAACTGTTTTAAATGGGTGATTTTCTTTGGAAAATGTTTAGCCGAACACACCCGTACCACAAATTAATTTCATTCTTTGTCGATAACCGCACTATTCAAGAAGAAAACAATAAAGTTCCATCCTTGGCTTACACTTGTGCACGCAGTGAGATGTCACTTAAAGAACTTGAAACCCAATTGGAGTTCCAATACAATGTTCTTTGTTTCCTGGAAAATATAAAGAGATGCACTATCAAATCTCAGCTCATATGGTCAAAATGACATATGACGGGGTGTTTTTTGTGTATCACCTCAAGCCTGCTATGGAAAAGTAAGAACTATTTGGTGTTAAAAGACCCTCACCTGGTCCTTTACATGGCCAGGGGGGTGTATTAATTTTTTAAAAGAAAAAAGGATAGAAGACACTAGTTATTTTTGGAGTTTCGAATGTCCAACGGACAACTGGCATCAGCAAATCTCGCCTCACCCAGTTAACTTCCAACGACTCCGCCAAACTCCGCGCAGACGAACTTTACCTGATAACCCTGGCAATTAATGCAGATCCTGGGGAAGTGTTTAAGGAGTTTTTTGAAGGGGGTGGGGTTGAAGGGAGAAGAAGGATGGGGCATAGTAAAATATGTGTTTAATATTTCTTACTTTCCTCAATTCAAATGCCCGTAAATCATTCATAATGGTATTATATTAATTTCATTCAGTAAATCAGATGTTGAAGGAGCTTCGGATGCCTTTAGAGAAGGAGTTTGATCTAGCTCAATCATTTTGCAAATTATGAATTTGTTTATTTCTGTAGTATTAGAATATTCTAAACCGATTTTTTATGAAAATAACTCCATACCAGGCTAAATACTTCAGCTACCAATTGTCAAAGCGACGGGCTTCTGATGATGCTGAAAAACTGAGTTCTGCACTTTTTGATGCACAAGTTGATTTGAATCCGCATCAAATTGAAGCAGCTCTTTTTGCTTTTCAGTCTCCTTTATCCAAAGGTGCAATATTAGCTGATGAAGTAGGATTAGGGAAAACAATCGAAGCTGGTATTTTACTTTCTCAATTTTGGGTAACTGAAAAGAGAAAGCTTTTGATTATTTGTCCTTCAAGTTTGAGAAAGCAATGGTCTCAGGAATTAATTGAGAAATTTCATCTTGAATCTACCATTCTTGAAGCCAGGAGTTTTAATGAAAAATTCAAAAAGGGAAAGACAAACCCATTTGACAGCAGGAGGATTGTTATTTGCTCTTTCCATTTTGCTAAAAATAAGGCTGAGTTTATTGAAATGATAAATTGGGATCTTGTGGTCATAGATGAAGCACATAGGTTGAGGAATGTTTATAGGCCAAAAAACAAAATTGGCAAGGCCATTAAAGATGCTATTTACCCGTCTAAGAAAATATTACTCACAGCTACTCCTTTGCAGAATTCACTTTTGGAGCTTTTTGGTTTGGTAAGTATTATTGACGAACACGTTTTTGGGAGCATTGATAGCTTCAGGTCTCAATTTAGTAGGTTGGATGACAATTTTGAGTTTCAGGAAATTAAAGAAAGACTCGCTCCTGTTGTAAAGAGAACTTTAAGAAGGCAGGTCCAGGAATATATTCGTTACACCAAAAGAATTCCCCTCACCTTAACTTTTGAGCCCAGTATAGCAGAACAGGAACTTTATGATGATCTGACGGAATATCTTAGGAGAGATTTATTAGTGGCCTTACCCTCCAATCAGAGGCATCTATTGACTCTGGTAATAAGAAAACTTCTCGCTTCCTCAAGTCATGCTGTAACCGGGACGCTCACTGCCCTAATCAATAGGTTACAAAAAATAATTGATGAACAGGCACCATCTTACTGGAATGAAGAGCTTCTTGAGGATATAGATGAAATTGACTCTTGGATGGAGGAAATGGATTGGGAGGATGTTGAAGAAAATGCAGATAAACTCTCACTTGAAGAAGTGCAGGTTGTCAAATCAGAATTAGATGAATTGATTGCTTACAGAACTAAAGCCATGTCAATTGAACATGATGCTAAAGGGATCAAGTTATTGACTGCCTTAAAAGAAGGGTTTGATAAACTGAAAGAGTTGGGAGCAAATCAAAAAGCTATCATTTTTACAGAGTCAAGGCGAACCCAGGAATACCTTTATGAAGTGCTTCAGCAAACAAGCCACAAAGGCAAAATAATCTTCTTCAATGGTTCCAACAATGATGAGTTTTCAAAAATAATTCATAAATCTTGGTTGAACAAACATGATGGTTCTGATAAGATGACAGGTTCTAGAACAGCGGATAAAAGACAGGCATTAGTAGATTATTTTAAAGAGGACGCCGAAATCATGATAGCTACAGAGGCTGCTGCCGAAGGTATTAATCTCCAGTTTTGCTCTATGATCATCAATTATGATCTTCCATGGAATCCGCAAAGGGTGGAGCAAAGAATAGGTAGGTGTCATAGATATGGTCAAAAGCATGATGTAGTGGTGGTTAACTTTTTGAATGAAAGAAATGCAGCTGATATTAGGGTTTTTGAGCTGTTAGATCAAAAGTTAAATCTCTTCAATGGTGTCTTTGGTTCTTCAGATGATATTCTTGGAGTATTGGAATCAGGTGTGGATTTTGAAAAGGCAATAGCTGACATTTATCAGAATTGTAGAACTACCGCAGAGATTAATATGGCTTTTGATGACCTCCAGTCCAAAATGGAAGAGTCAATTAATTCTGGAATGAAAAAGGCTCAGGAAAGGCTACTGGAAAACTTTGATGCCGCTGTAGCGGATCGGTTGAAAATCACTTTGAAAGAGTCAAAAGCTGCATTAAGTAAATTTGAAAGGTGGTTATGGTTGATTACCCAGCTTTTTCTTGGCCATAAGGCCGTCTTTGACGTTAGGCATGCCTCATTCAAATTGCTTGAAAACCCTTTTAACTTTAGTATAAAGACAGGTAGTTATACAATTGATAAAAAGAATGAGGAAGCTTTTTATTACAGACTTAATCATCCATTGGCAAAAGGTATAACCAAACATTACAAGACTTTGGCTCTGCCTAAAGCTAAACTTAAATTTAACCTGTCAGCCAATAAAAGTAACGTCTCAGTTCTGGAGCCGCTTAAAAGTAAGTCCGGCTGGATGATACTGGAAAATGTAGAAGTGAATTCCTTTGAAGTTACTGACCACTTGATTTTTGTTGGAGTAACTGAAGATGGAGTTATGCTTAGCCAGGAACAATGCCAGCGAATAATGGAGCTGGACGCTATCGAAGTAGGTGGGGTTTTGGATTTTGATTTCGACGCAAAGGAAGAAAGGGAAAAAACAATTGAGGGTCTTAGACTGGAGTTGGTCAATAGAGATTCGAGGTATCTGCAATTTGAAGTTAATAAGCTTAATAAATGGGCAGAGGATCGTATTTTTATGGCTGAAAAGGAACTTAAGGATCTCAAAACAAGGATCAAAGAACTCACAAGACAAGCAGCACAATCCTCAGAACCCTCAGAACAGCTGGCAATTCAAACCAAAATCCAAGAATTTGAAAAAAAGCAAAGAACCAAGCGTAGAGCAATTTTCGATGCCGAAGATCAAATTGTTGAAAAGCGTGATCAGATGATTGAGGAGATCAAAAAGAGAATGCAGAGAAACCTAAACAGTGAACTATTATTTAATATAAAATGGAGCATTTGTTAAAAATTGTTATATTTGTGAACATTTTTTTAAACCTATAAGTTGTAAGTGTGAAGTTAATCGATACCTTTGAAATTGTTGAAGATGTTTTATATGCGGGGGTCTTTGACGAACCAAAGTATAATGGAGTCAATGAGTTTCGAAGATTAATGGACCTTTGGACCGACCGAGACTTTCTTGCAAAATACTTTGAAAGAAATACTCATTTGCTTCAAACTTCATATTGGAGCAATGTAATTAATGGAGATTTTAATAGTAATGTTTCATTGGTTGAAGCGGTAAATAAGACTATTGAGGATGCTATTGAATTCGAAAAAAGAATTTTGAAAATAGCAAAGGGAAAAGTCAATGGAAAAGGTTTAAATGACTTATTTATTCCTTTGCATAAAGAAATCAAGCACAATAGGAAAGATGACGAATACAAAGCGTATGGGATTAAAAGAAATAGTTGGCTTAGATTTTATGCAATACAAATAGAAAATAATCAATACTATATTTCCGGAGGAGGCATAAAACTAACTTTGGAAATGAAAGATTCCGAAGGTTTAAATATCGAATTAAATAAGCTTGAAAAAGTCTATTCCCATTTGATGGGTTTTTAATTTTTTACAAATAAGAAATAATTGGTTATGAAAATTAGTCCACACATTCAAAATATCCTTAAAAACTCCAAAAAAGATACAGAGTGGAATAAGGAAGCTGAAGAGAGATTGCAGGCACGCAACGAATCCACAAAATCCGGATTGATTGCGACTCAACTGGCTATCTATATGGCTGAAAATAAGATAAGCCAAACTGCCCTTGGCAAAATGACAGGTGTTTCTCCTCAACAAATCAGTAAAGTCCTCAAAGGCAAAGAGAATTTAACCTTGTCAACAATAGAGAAAATTGAAGACGCTTTAGGGGTTCAATTAATTCAAGTCAACATCCTTGAAGAAGCAGAATTAAAGCGGCAAAAGGAAAAAAATGAATCAGATATTAAATATACCGTTGAAAAAGCAGATCTGCTTTTGAATAAACTTATGCCGATTTACAGTGTTTATTTTAATCTCGAATTGAATTTTGATGCTTTTTTAGCTTCGCCTATTTTGATTAACGATAACATATTTATGAATTCAGTATCCATGCCTTCAAGAAGTAAAATTATCACAGTTAAGAAAAAGACAATGGAAAAATTTGATGCTTCTAAAGGATTATCTCCGTATGTCTTGGTCGCTGAAACATAAAATGGATTATTAGGAATTTAGATTTAATGAAAATGAATAGTATCCAATTTACATTGGCTAAAATTGTAACCAAACAATTTGCTGCCATACCTGATGTGTTCAAACCCAAAGCGTCAATAAAATTGAACTTTGGCTTGACTTATAATTTTGAAAAGGAACAGCGGCTGGTCGGCTGTACTTTTAAAGTAAATTTTTCGCAAAAAGAAGCAATTTTCTTGGTTCTTGAAGTTTCAGCATTATTCCAAATTGAAGAGAATTCGTGGGCGAAAATCTTGAATGAAAATGATGAGAAAATTGTGTTACCAAAGTTGATTGCTGAGCATCTTGGTGTATTGGTGGTCGGTACATCCAGGGGAGTTCTGCATTGCAAAACTGAAAATACAGAATTCAATCAATTTATTCTACCTACCGTTGATGTAAGGAAATTGATAGAAAAAGACGTTGTATTTTCTTTCAAACAGAAAAAAGATATTGAATCTAAAAAGTAAGAGAGACATATTACACGATTTATATATGAGGGGACTAATATTCCCCTCTTTTTTTATATTTTGCCTTCTGGTATATTCCCATCTATTACAGGATTTTAGATTCTTCTGATTTCCATTGCCTTATTATTGCCGGGACTTGATTTTTGATAAGCATTACCGGAGGAAATCAACAACTGCAAGACTTCATGAACCAATGACCGATCAATACGAAAAACTCAAAGATACGTTAGCAGAAATTTTCCAGCTGGATCAGGCTGATCTCGATTTTGGGATCTACCGGATTATGAACCAAAAGCGGGATGAAATCAATGCTTTCTTGGATAAAAAACTTCTGGAAGATGTTCGGGATGCTTTAGCCCAGTCCACAAGTCAGGATAACGCTTCACTGAAGGAGGAACTGGATAACCTGATCAAAGCGCTTAAATCTGCGGGAATCAATCCTGATGATAATGATAAGGTCAAAGAATTGAAAACACAGTATCAATCCGCAGGTAGCCCGGAAGTATTGATCAATGAGGTCTTTTCCCACCTGACCAATTTTTTCAGAAGATATTACCATCAGGGGGATTTTATCTCCCAGAGAAGGTACAAGAAAGACGTATATGCCATTCCCTATGAAGGTGAGGAAGTAAAGCTTCACTGGGCCAATCATGACCAATACTACATCAAGACCGGGGAGAATTTTAAGAATTACACTTTCAATCTTCCCGATGGGCTGAAAGTAAGCTTTGTGCTACGGGAAGCGAGTACAGATCAGAACAACAATAAGACCCAGCAAGGAAAAGAACGCCGCTTTAAACTTGTAAGTGAAGATATATTCACTTTCGAAAATGGCTCAGGTGATGTGCTTTCTGCGGTTCAAGCAGAAGAAGCCAAGCATTTGAAAATTTCGTTTACCTACGAACCTGAGGATAAAAAAATAAAGCAGGATGACCTGAGGCAAACAGCTGCCAAGACCATAAAAAGTCTACTTTCTGCCAACTTCCGGACAGGTCTGCTACAGCCTAAACCTACAGAGAAAAACAAAGAACGTACCCTGCTTGATAAGCACCTGCAGGATTATATGGCCAAAAACACCTTCGATTATTTTATCCATAAGGACTTGGGAGGGTTCTTGAACAGAGAGCTGGATTTTTATATCAAAAACGAAGTGCTTGAGATCGATGACATCAATCTGGATGTACCCCAAAGCTTCGAAAGACAGCTTCGCATCGTCAAGGCACTAAAAACCATCGCCCGGAAACTGATCGCCCTGATGGCACAGCTGGAGGACTTCCAGAAAAAGCTATGGCTAAAAAAGAAAATGGTCATCCAGTCCGATTATTGCATCACACTGGATAGGGTTCCTGAGGACATGTATCCTTATATCCTGAAGAATCAAGTTCAGATTCAAGAATGGGATAAGCTTTTCGCTATTTCAGATATAAAAAAGGAAAAAGGTGGAGATCTTTTCAGGACAGATACTGTGGCTTATGCCGATTTTTTTGATAAGGAAGGCCAACTGCTACAGGATGCTGAAAGCAAAGGTCTGGCATTTCTAAAAGCCAATTCCTTTTTGGTCTTGGACACGCAATTTTTTGGAAGAGAATGGAAATATAAATTATTGGCGACCTTTTTAGACTTGGATGGGCAGTGTGATGGATTGATGATTAATTCTGAGAATTTTCAGGCATTAAGCTTTATTGCGAAAAGATTTGAAGAATCTGTGGATTGTGTTTATATCGATCCACCATACAACACAGGTGACGATGGGTTTAATTATAAAGACAATTATAAATCTTCCTCTTGGTTAACCTTAATGAGCCAAGGCATTCCATTCGCTCATAATTTGTTAAATAAAGAAGGTTCTTTTTTTGCAAGTTGTGATGAACACGAGGCTCTTGATTTTGGCCAAACATTAAAAAATATCTTCGGGCCTGAGAATTTCATGGAGACCTTAATTTGGAATAAAAGAATTCCAAAAAATGATAAAGGGATAGGAAACATTCATGAATACATTTTTCTCTTTGTAAAAGATGAAAAATATAGAAAGCAAATGGAAAAATCTTTCTTAATGAGGAAAGATGCGATAGAGGATATCTATCGTTTTGTAGAAAAGCTCAAAAATAAAAAGGAACCAATTGAGAAGGTTAAGAAAGAGCTAAAGAAATATTACAAAAAACAAGGGTTCGATAGAGGTATTACACTTTACTGTGAGATAGATAACAATTACGAAATTTGGGGAAAAATAAATATGTCTTGGCCAAATGCAAAGACTGAAGGCCCAAGATTCGAAGTGATTAATCCTGTTACAGGGAAACCATCTGCAATTCCTAATAAGGGATGGCGTTGGAAAGAGGAAACATTCAAATCCGCTTTACAAGATGGTTCCAAACAAGAATTACCTGATTGTAATATGATCGTAGGTAAAATATGGTTCTCGAAAGATGAGAAAATTCAACCAAGTTCAATAACTTATTTGAAAGATGTAGAATCATTTTTGCTTAGATCATATAATTAGTTTAAAAAGTGACGGAAGTATACAATTAGAAAACTTGGGCTTGAGTGGGACAGTCGACTATCCCAAACCTCCAAAATTATTAGAATGGATATTTTTTTCACATGGAAATGACCAAGGATGGTATCTTGATTATTTTGCTGGCTCTGGAACTTCGTCGGAAGCAATTATAAAACTGAATAATCTCGATAATGGTAAAAGAAAATTTATTTTGATTGATATGGGTGATCATTTTTGGACAGCTCTAAAGCCTCGAACTCAAAAAATAATTTACTCAAAAGAATGGAAGTCTGGTAAACCATTAAGCAGGAATGGTAGTTCATGTTGTTTTAAATACCTGCGTCTGGAAAGTTATGAGGATACGCTGAATAACCTTGATCTAAAGCGCAGCAGTACACAGCAGAGTTTATTAGGCAGTACGCATTTTGGAGAGGAATACTTGTTGAACTATATGCTGGAAGTCGAAAGCCGGAACAGTTTACTGAATTTGGATCAGTTCAAAAGGCCCTTTGGCTACAAGCTTAAAGTCACCGAAAATAATGAGCTTCGGGAACAGGAAGTAGATTTGGTGGAGACTTTCAATTACCTAATTGGTTTGGTAGTGAAATCCATTGAGATCCTCAAAGACTGTGTGGTAGTCCAGGGCCATAATCTCGCTGGAGAGAAGATCCTTGTGATCTGGAGAGATGTGGACAAAACGGATAATGTATCACTCAATGACTTCTTCCGCAAGCTCGATATCAATACCCGTGATTCAGAATTTAAGCGTATCTATGTGAATGGTGACAATAACCTCGAAAATATCCGAACCGATGAGGAACAATGGAAAGTGGTACTTATCGAGGAGGAGTTTCATGGGAGGATGTTTGAGGAATAAGTACCAGAAATTATATTTTCAACTAAGCGCTATATTATTTTATGAGATTTCAGGATTGGTTTACCAGTAACCTTGACGAGACCCAATCGGCTATTGTCCAAAAGGAAATGAATAAGAGTTTTGTGGTGTCAGGAAGTGCAGGAAGCGGAAAAACTATTTTAGCCCTAAACAGGGCAGTGCAAGCAAGTCTTACAGGGACATTTGAAATTTTGGTTTTTACCAAAGCCTTGAAGGTGATGATCGAATATGGTTTGAAGGTCTTGGATTTGCCCCAAGATACGGTAGCTTATGAATGGTCTTGGAATAACCATGGTGTGGGGATTACAGGTGATGTGTATGCAAAAGTATTGATTCGAAGTGAAAATGGTGAAGTTGAAAGTTATGATGACTGTATCTTATATTTGCACAACAATGACATTGCGGAAATATATAGTAAATGTAACCAAGAAAGAATAGACTATTTTAATAAAATTAAGGAAGATATTAATAAAAACATCAAAAACATAAGCTTTAAGGAAAGAAAGAAAAAAGAGGAAATTTTAAATAGGTTTGTAACAATCGATTATGCTAATTATGTAAGTGATAAAATATTCTATACCTTTTACCGAAGGAGTTGTTGGTTTGAAAAAGTCTCAGAATCACAATTTTTAGATGTAGAATCCAACACGTTTGATTTATTGACATCAGCCACATTATATAAAAAGAAAATTCCTGTAGACCATATGATCATAGATGAGGCTCAGGATTTTTCAATTAATGAGATCAAAAATTTTAAAGCAGAATCACTTCAAAGTACTGTATTCTTTGGAGATTCTGTGCAGCAAGTCTATGAAGACAGAGGCGTAAGTATGGACACCATTGTTTCCGAACTTCAACTTCCCAGATATTCTCTTTCCTTCAATTACCGTCTTCCGAAAGCTGTAGCCAAAATAGCGGAATTGATTTCCAGCCCAAGACAGGATTTGGTATCCTTCAGTAAGAAGAACAACGGAAATTCGGATTTTCCCTTTTTCCCAAAACCGATTGTAAAAGAATGCGATTCCTACGAGGAAGAAGTGGATTTTGTTTTGGATGAAATAGGAAATAATAGCTTAACGGATGTGGGCATCTTAGTCCCTTCTGAAGAAGATGTCAAATTTGTTTGGAATATCCTCCAAGAAAGAGGAATAGATAGCCAAGTCAAATTCAATGAGCGTTTTGTCGATCATAGAGGATATAACATGTTTAGACAAGTGGATACACTTGATTTTTCAAATCCCGATATCCCCAGCATCCTTACCTTTCATTCGGCAAAGGGAACTCAATTCGATAATGTGTTTATTCTTTTTGCTGAGGAAGGAGAAGTGAAAAGAAACCCTTTCTATGTTGCCATTACAAGGCCGATGAGGCAATTGTACATTACATTCACTCATAAGCTTACTAAGTTATTCAAATCAGTTCCAGTAGATTATTATGACAGTTTTTAACCATGGATGCTAAATCAAGAAAGGGATATTGGTTACCCTCCAACACCTGGAATGTGATGGAGATCTTGACTACGGAAAGTATATCACCCTTGGAGTTTTACTCCATTAGAACTTTCGGTTCAAAAAATATTGAATCTTTTAGAGATTTGGGGGAGATCAAGCAACTTAAAAATTGTATCACGCTTTTCCCGGATCCCTTCAATTTTCAACCCAATCGGGGAAATCCAGTCTTATTTTACATCAACACTGATTCATTAGATGAGGAGTTTTTGAAAATAGATGAAGATGGGTTGGCATACTACTCGAAAACCATCTACTTACGAAAAGGATACTTTCAAATCCGGTTCATCAGTGAAGAAGACAAAACGATGTTTTTGGCGAATTCCACAATGAGCTTGGAAATGAAAACTTTGAATAAGTACAATATCAACTTTTTCAAAAATGGGGAGCCGGGTATTTTCCATGTCATTCCCAAGCCAAACAAGTCCTGCCTGTTGAATCTCAATCAATTGCATAAAGGTGCTTCTGATAAATCAGCCATCGCTTTTGATAAGGCTTATAATCAAATCAAAGGATTGGTCTATGGGTATGTTTGTGGCACTGTGGGTAGAAAATCCAAAATAGAATTGGATATAACTACTACTATTGGGAAGATCAAAAATAAAGTGACAACCCTAAGAACCTATTTTGGAATTTCCGAAACCTATGATCCTGCAATTTTACAAGAACTGAAAGGAATCATAGAGGAAGGTGAATTACTCTGGAAAAATTATGCCGATGAAAAAGGACTTGATTTTCATGCCATCAAAATTCGATTGAATGAACTGCAGGAGCTGCAAATATCAAGGTTAAGGGAAATAAAAGAGAAAAAGGATTTTTTAAGTGGTGTCAAACCAGAGACTATCAGTGAGCTGGAAAAGAGAATCGAAGGGCTCAAAACTGAAAAGATGCCCTTGGAGAGACAGCGTCAAAAATTATGGGACGAACGAGATGAAATAAAGGACAGGGCAAAGCCATTGAATGGTCGAAAGAAAGGGCCGGAACAGGATCTGAAAAAAGAACTCAAAGAGGAAATCAATCAACTTCAAAAGATCATCAATGGTATAACAAATGAGCTCAAGCCCATCAATGCCCAGATCCGTGAACTGGAAGAAGAACTAAGTCGATACCATTTTGATGGAAGAACCCATTACGACGGCACCATAGATGAACTTTTCTACAAGATAAGTTCCTCAATCAACTCAACGATACTTTCCATTCCTGATTACTTTAAAAACCGAAAGGAATCCACGGCATTGCCATCCCTAAAAGGCTTCTACTTCGACATCAATTCATTAACACCTGTCTACATGACGGGAGAAGAAACCGGCAAAATTGTCCTGAAGTTGGAGTCTGAGTTTTTTCAAGACCTCGATGAGTTGAATAAGGAACTATTCGAAATGATTATTGAAATCATCTTGCTCAAAGCTGGCGCAAACGTGAGCGGAGTTTCTGACTTTAGTATCAACCAAGTATTGGAGGCAGTTACCGAACAAGCTAAGTCGCTCGGTAATGAGCAAATCAATGAAGTGTTAGCTTCCCTCTTGGAATATCGAATGACTCGCAGGGGAAAAATTATTTTTCCAGAAGACCAAGTAGTGCTCAGAAATTTTGTTGGCTTGGTTATGAAACCATTTAGCGCAGAAGAATTGATCAAGTTCCTGCAGACTAAAGGATGTAATAATCCTCACATCATTTATCCCATGTGGGGGGCATTTGTTGGTTTTGCCGATATGCCAAAAACTTTTACCAACTCAGTTCTTAACGATTCATCCAACCCTTTGATTGATCAGATAGATGATTATTTGTTCAATAGTTATCTGAATTGAATAAGAAATTAAATGGCGCAAAGAAGAAAACAATCAATAGTAAAACTCAGCAAAGCTCTTGTCCTGAACCGTTGGGTTCTCGGTCAGTTTGGAGTGATGGACTTAGAGTCCCTGGCTGATGCAGAGTTTAAGCGTTCAATTTACGAAGGCTTGGATGCTGATAATACTACCCATTACCATCATTACCTGATTGGTAGGCAGTATACTTTTCCTGGTGTGACCAAAACCCAACTGATAGCATGGGATCAGAATATTGTCAGTCATTCTTTAAGTATCTCCCGAAATAGGGATGCAACTATCAAATGGAAGTATTTTCAGTACCTCAGCTTGCTTTTTGTCGAGCTATATCTTGAGAAGTTTTTCACCAATAAGCTTGGTCTTTTAGAGGAGCTTAACGATTTCGTAGATAGATATAATAACCTTTTGGATTCTTCTGTTCCTAATGAATCAGAATTTGTTGTTGAACCCTTTACAATTCAGGAACTCAACAAACTTGCTTTTTGGAATGCCACTGGTTCTGGTAAGACCTTGTTGATGCATGTCAATATTCTTCAATATCAGCATTATTTGAAGCTGTTCGGAGATAAGAAGAGCATGAATAAAGTTCTTTTAGTGACTCCTAATGAAGGGTTGAGTCAGCAGCATTTAAGAGAATTTGAAGAGTCTGGGATAGCTGCTGAGATGTTTTCCAAACGGGCAGGTGGATTGTTTTCTGGTTCCAAAGTGGAAATCTTGGAAATAAGTAAACTGGCAGAAGAGAGTGGTGACAAGACAGTTGCCATTGAAGCTTTTGAAACCAATAACCTTGTTTTGATAGATGAAGGTCACAGAGGTGTGGCTGGGGATCAGTGGAAAGAAAGAAGGGACTACCTTTCCTTGTCGGGCTTTGCATTTGAATATTCAGCAACCTTTGGGCAAGCTGTATCTGCGGCGAATGGACCCAAAAGAATAAGCCTAACTCAGGAATATTCCAAAACTATTCTGATAGATTATAGCTACAAGTACTTCTACAATGATGGCTATGGCAAAGATTATAATATTCTGAATGTTCCTGATAATACCAATTGGGAATTTACAAGAAAATACTTGACTGGAGCCTTGCTATCCTTCTATCAGCAAATGCTGATTTTTCAAGAAAATACCCATTGGGCTACCCAATTCCAGTTGCACAAACCCTTATGGGTATTTGTGGGTGGCAGTGTGAATGCAGTTAGGACGGTAGCTGGAAAAGACACTTCTGATGTGCTGGATATCATTCACTTTTATAATGACTTTATCAAAGACGCAGTTATTTCCAGGCACCATATTCAAGAGTTCCTTTCAGGAAAAGACGGTATCAAAGACGATAAGGACAGAGATGTTTTTGCAGGTAGGTTCAATTACCTTCATAAAGTTGTCAAAGCAGAGGATGAGGTTTATCTGGATATTTTGCAGAAAGTATTTCAGACGGATACGATCGGGGCAAATATCTATATCAATTGAAGGGTCAGGATGGAGAGCTTGGCATTAGGGTTGGTGAAAAATATTTTGGTGTTATCAATGTAGGAGACGAAAACAAGCTCTTCAAATTTTGTCAAGAGAATGGGATACTTGGAGAAAGCAAGGATTTTACATCTTCACTTTTTCATACCATTAATTCCAAGAACTCGGCAATCAATGTATTGATTGGTTCCAAAAAATTTACAGAAGGTTGGAGCAGTTGGAGGGTAAGCACCATGGGTTTGATGAACATTGGAAGAAGTGAAGGTTCACAGATTATACAGTTGTTTGGAAGAGGGGTAAGACTCAGAGGGTATTTAATGAGTCTTAAACGATCTGACAGGCTTGATCAGGACCAAAGACCTGAATCCAAGATCCCAAAAGAAATTAAGCCTGTGGAGACCTTGCAGATTTTTGGAATCCGGGCAGATTATATGCAACAGTTCAAGGAGTTTTTGGAGGAAGAAGGACTGCCAACAAACGATAGCAATTTCGTAACGGTTGAGGTTCCAATTATGATTGAGACAAGCCTTGGAACAATTAAGCTTAAAGTACTGCAGGTAAAAAGTACAGTGGATTTTAAAAAAGATGTCATAATTGATTTGAAATATGATCCACAAGTTGGACATCATCGGATAAGGGTTGAATGGTACCCCAAAGTTCAGATGATGAGTGGTAATAAATCGATCAACTACGCATTACCTACCATTGAGTCTCAAAAACTAGAGGAGCGGCATCTGGCATTTGTAGATTGGAAGCAAGTGTTTTTTAGAATACAGCAGTTCAAAAATGAAAGATCTTGGTATAATATCAATATCAGTTCTGATGAATTAAAAAGGATAATAAAAGAAAAGGACTGGTACGAACTTGTGATTCCTGCAGGTGAACTGGAACCGAATACATTCAGAAAAGTGCAAGAGTGGCAAGATATTATCATTGCTCTTCTTAAAGGCTATATTGACAGGTATTATAATATGTTCAAATCAGGTTACTTGAGTGAACATATGGAGTCAGTCGAATTGACTCCTGAGCACCCTAATTTTATAGAAGCTTACAAGGTGGAAATAGAGCAGTCACGGGCGGACATTATAGAGAAAATCACAAAAATCAATGATGTACTCAAAACGGCTTCTTCTTTTGGTGAGCAGGAAGTGGTTCCGGATTTTTCACTGATGGATTTTGTAAAACACCTTTACAAGCCATTAATATATATAGATGCTAAGAAATACAGGAATCTTGTCAGAATCAGTCCAGTTGCATTGAATAAAGGAGAATACCGATTCGTCAAAGATTTAAAAGTATTTTTTGAGAAAAACCCTTCCTATTTTAAAGGAAGACAGCTATACCTGTTAAGAAACTCAAGTAGAAAAGGAATCGGATTTTTTGAGGCGAATGGTTTCTATCCTGATTTCATCTTATGGATTGTTGAGAAAGAGCACCAGTATATTTCATTTGTTGATCCGAAAGGTTTGAGAAATGTGAATGGTCTTGAACATCCCAAGATCGGGTTTTATAAAACAGTAAAAGATAAAATAGAAGCGAAAATTAAAGCCTCAGATCCAGGAATCACCTTAAATAGCTTCATTGTGTCTCCAACACGCCATGCAGAAGTGAGCCATTGGTCCGGCGGTGAGCGAGTTTTGGACTTCAATAAACATCATGTTTACTTTATGGAAGAGCAAAGGGATGATTATATACATATAATATTAAATAAAATAATAAATTAACTTAAAATTAACATGAAAGCAAAAGATGTACTTGTCCAAACGGGGTGTATGACTGAAAACTCTATATTTTATAATAGAGTAAACTATGAAGAAATAGATTCATTTGTTAATAGGGTTTTAAATAAAATAATTGAAAGAAATACTTTCGAAAAAGTGAACAGTTTCATTAAAAATGATAATGATATCAAACTGTTGAATAATTTTACTCATATTGTTGAGATAGGTACTTTAAGATCAATAGCTCAGGATAAACTTTACAATGAACCAGATCAAATTGAGAATTATATTATAATCCTCTTACTGAGTTATAATATAACTTTAGGAACAGAACTTAATGAAAGAGGATTTTCTGGGTTATTTTTATTCCCTGAGCAAACGAAAGGATATGTATACTTTTCAGGTATGGCAATATTTATGATTAAAGAAAGAGTTGATGGATACATGAAGGAAGCATTTGAACACGGAACAGAAGCTCTTGACGTGTATGTTCAAGAATTAATTAACGCCAATCTGATAATTTAAATAATTAAATGAAGAATCAATAAAATTAATTTTATAGAGGTATCCATATAAATACATATATTTGTCCTAACAAAATGCATAGAATGGATATTTTTAAAGGTCAAGAGGTTATAGAGTTTAGTAGAAGGTTCCAGTCAGATTTAGATTGCAAGAAATA
>Ga0222651_1000204_pt1 | contig 45563 bp, 28 predicted proteins | sample AntAcemetagen369_FD_179855 | JGI IMG/M metagenome (GOLD analysis project Ga0222651, IMG submission 179855) | Saline water microbial communities from Ace Lake, Antarctica - #369 | ecosystem: Environmental > Aquatic > Non-marine Saline and Alkaline > Saline | place: Antarctica: Ace Lake...
GAGGCCATCCACGCGGGGCTCGATGCGCACGTGATGGACGTCCTGAAACCGAGTCCCCCGGTGCATGCCGCTGGCTTAGGTGAGGACGTGGTTCCGGTGGGCGCATTACTGCTGGCAGCGCTCGGCCAGGCATCCTCAAAGTGATTTTTCTCAACATGAAAACTTGGATCCAAAACTATATTACGGCCCAAAAGGCCGCGCTCGACTCCATCACCCCTCAGGCCATCGAGCACCTAGTCGAAATCTTCCGTGAAGCCCATCAGCACGATCGTCGGATCTTCGTGATCGGCAATGGCGGGAGCGCCGCTAACGCCTCCCACTTTGCCACCGATTTGGGCAAAGGTGCCTCCGACAAACTCAGCAAACGTTTCCGGGTGATGTCTCTCACCGACAACACTCCGTGGCTAACCGCCCTCGGAAATGATGATAGTTACGCTGATGTTTTCCGCCGCCAGCTCGAAAACTACGGCGAAACCGGCGATGTCTTGTTGTGTATGAGCGTCAGCGGCAACTCACCAAACTTGGTGGCGGCCGTGAATTGGGCCAACGACCACGGCCTCAGCACGATCGCCCTGATTAGCGCGCATGGCGGTAAACTTGAAGGATTAGCCCAAACGATAATCAAAGTCGATGATACCCATTTTGGCCGCGTAGAGGATTGCCACATGGGGATTTGCCACCTGCTGGCCTATGCTTTCATGGAATTGCCCGAACGACAAACAAGGTGCCAACCTTAGACGGTCAGCCACGTGGCATCGGGTAGAAGATTTGATTTTCTATGCCAAAAGCGACGTCCTAAACAGACCCAAACTAAACTACCATGCTGATCGCCGATCGTCGACTGAAGTCCCCCTCCTGCTGTAGATCAAATCTATAAAATCTCGACCGATTCGACTTGTCTCATCGTGGATGATTCATTCGTAATATTCCGCAATATTGATAAAAAATTCCAAAATCAGAAATACCCTAACTTTAATAGATATCAAAATAATTCAGTTCGACATCAATACCAATACTCCTTAAATTATGAAAGGCCGGAACTTAGATGAATTAAAAAGTAAAATACTTATTTTAACTCCAATGAAAAATGCCTGTAAATATTTTTCACTTTATGTTAAACTATTAGAGAAACTAGATTACCCAAAAGAATTAATCAGCATAGGATTACTGGAAGGTGACAGTCACGATGGCACTTTCGAAGAGATTAGAACCCATTTACCGCAACTAAATAAGTCATTCCGGAGAGCGAATTTATGGAAACGTGATTATTCGTTTATAATTCCTCCGGAGATTTTGCGCTGGGATCCTTCGATCCAACTTAAGCGACGGTCTATTCTGGCTAAAAGTAGGAATTACTTACTTTCTAAAGCATTGGATGATGAAGATTGGGTTCTATGGATGGACGTAGATCTGGTTGAATACCCGCCGGACATTATCCAGAAATTATTGGCGACAAAAAAGGAAATCGTCCACCCGAACACCGTCAGAAAATACGGTGGTAAAAGCTTCGATATGAATGCATGGACAAAAAAAGGGTCACGCCATTTATCAGATCTAAAAGAAACAGGAACGTTAGTAAAAATACATGGCGTGGGCGGGACAATGCTACTCGTCAAAGCCGATATCCATCGGGAGGGGTTGATTTTTCCCACCTTCTTATTCGGTCATCGTAATCCATTAATAAGAAACGATAATTACCTTTTTAAAAAGAGAAACTTGCTAAAGATATTTGGTATTAGTGGGGTAATAAACCGGCAATTTCAGGGTGAAATTGAGACCGAAGGCTTGGGCATCATGGCGAATGAAATGGGCTACGAATGCTGGGGCATGCCTCATTTAGAAATTTTGCATTCGGAAGAATAGTAGAACCCAGATTATCAACCACCGTGGCAAGAGGGGGACTCAACGATGAGTTGAGTGGGCGAATTGAAAAAATTCCGACAGTAGAAAAAGATAACAGCAAGTAGTATCGTGCACAATGCGCGTGCTCAAGAGATGGAGAGACCGGGGCAGGACCGTCGGTTACGATCCTGTTGCAAGCACTTCAGGCGAGATGCTGAGATTGATCCCCGCTGAGTCCAGCTGAACGCATTGAGGTTCAAACCGGACTGCGAACCGGTATTCTCAACGCCCGTGTAAAACTGACCCATTAAAGCCCGGTGGGAACTGTCCTCCTCCTGTAGACTTTAAGTCACAAGCGAAGCCTGGCTTCGTCCCCCCAAGGGAGTGCCTCCCAGCGCGCTCGATTCGTCGCTTGATCGTAGGCAGGTGTGCTGCCAGTCACCCAAAACGGAGGCCTCTATACTAAATTTGGATCCGTTTATGAACATTCGTTCATTGCAAAAACAAGGCCTTCGCGTGCGCGAGATCACACTCTTGACCAGCCATTCTCGCAAGACTGTGCACAAGCTCTTGGGCGCCAAAACCACCGACTCCAACGCCGCGAGGCCGCGTCAGCAAGTTGGACCTGCCCAAAGATTGTCTCACCGGTCGCGCAAAACACGACGCCGAATCGTTGCAGCCCCTCCCGAGGTCGGGATCTCTAGGAGGGTGCTCGCCGCATGAACGCCCGCGGTCGAAGTGATCGTCTGATCGCCGGTCACATCGAGGGTGACCTCATCATGGGGCCGGCAATCGCTCTGCGGTTGCCGTGCTCGTGGAGCGCACCCCACAGTTCACTATCCCTTTTGCTAGTTACCCCAAAAGGACGCCCAAAGTGTGCGCGCAGCGTTCACCCGAAGCCCCACTTCCATCCCGTTGCCCCTACGCAAGAATCACGGCTATGACCGGGACTAGGAAATGTCTCATCGCTAACGCCTCGCCGGTGATGGCAGGAGCCTAATCGATCTCGTCGGGCATGCTGGCCGTCACTCCACCCAAGGCCAAGCTCGCCAAGGTAAACCAAACTCAGCCGTGCGGCGCGCGCAGACCAGAAGAACCATCTGATCAAAATCGACCGACTCATTCCGACTGCCACCGCGTGGCAAGCACGCCCCCCCCGCAGGGCGATTTAATTTCGATTCAGTAAGAACAATACGACCCGGTTAGCACCGGGTCGCTTGTTCCGGAAAGCTTATTTCTTTCCCTTAGCGGCCATCGCCGTTTTGGCCTGCTGCCCTCGAGCTATATCAGCTTTTCTACGCTTATCGACTTCATCAGTTTTGCTCTTCTTCTGAGAAGCTATTTTTTGGTTCGATTTCGGGGATCTGTCACCCATGGGTTGTCCTTTGAACAAGATTAACTTACGCGCAGATAAATTGTTCACCTGCGCAACTAATCTACTCTGCGCGTTCGCCGATGGAATGTAAACCTCGACGAAGACAATTACGATAAGAGCGCTAGCGAGGGGCTGGGTTGCCCCCAAACGGATCCCGCCCCTGCCGGCCCCAACAATTCCTTCTGTAAACTAAGCGCACTGACGTCGTTTATCTCCTGCCTGTGCTCAAGGTATCCTTCCGGAGGGGTGGTCGGCTCCAGCTTGGCTATTTTGCTCCATCGTTTAGGCTCGAATTCACCTGCCCGAGTCTCACCTTTATCTCTCTTGAAAACAACTTCGATGAGTTCCGGCCAGACTGCACCAGAACCCCATTTCTGCCCCGACTCCACCCGCTTATCCTGTGGTCATTCTGAAAACTAATACCCTCGCAGTCGCGGCTCAAAAACTGAATCCAACCGATTCCGGGCAATCCGACCCACTTTTCCTGATATCATGATCTTCGCTGTCAACCTTCCCGAGGCACCTACCGGATTCAGAATCCTGACTATTCTTGCCGTCGCTGTCGGTGCCCATCTCATCGTCTTTGCCCTCAAATGGGTGACGGAGTATTTGGTGACCTTGGAGCAACTCGGCCGCCATCCAAAGGTCCGCTCGATCGTGGGCCTCGCCACCAGTTCCGCGATCTTCGCGATCTATTTCACCGCCATTGGCTTTGCGCTCGGAGAACTTGGCATCTCCCTCAAAACCTACTTCGCCAGCGCCACCGTGATCGGACTCGCGGTGGGGTTTGGCTCCCAAGGATTGGTGCAAGACATTGTGACCGGGCTGACCCTCGTGTTTTCCGACCTTATCGATATCGATGACATGGTCGAAATCAGCGCCCAGACCGGCCGTGTAAAAAGCATTGGGATGCGTTTTGTCGTGTTGGAAAACACGATGGGCGCTCTGGTCTACATCCCCAACCGATCGATCGGTAACGTGATCAATTATCCCAAGGGTTACATCCGTTGCTTGATTGATATTACCCTGCCTCCGAGCGCCGACAGTCGTCAGCGAATCGAGGAAATCTGTGAGGAAAAACTGGCCAACGTCACGGAACAGCACCCCGGCATTCTATTGGCTCCCCCTTCCATCGAGGGCGTTCGCAAAACCTCGCATCACAAGGAGTACCTGCGCCTCAAGCTTCGTATTTGGCCCAGTCGAGGGGCGCCTTTCGAAACGGTATTTAAATCCGAACTGGTCCGCGCACTGCAGGGCAATGATCCCACCTTTACCGAGTGGATGGTAACCGTCCTCTTCGAAACCGAGCGTGCCATCCCATTCCACAAAAACCGGAAGAACAAACCAGGGGCTCAATCAAAATCTAAACAAGTCTAGGATCCCGCGCCGCCGGAATGGAAGACGACAAACTGAAGTATGCAGCAGTTCAATCAACGCGCTCTAGCTCGACCATTCAAATGGTTATTAAGCATAACCCTTGTTAGCCATTTCGCCAAACTGATCGGTTCTGGGTTTCCGATTCTCCAACGTTTCGGAAAACGATTCATCCATTCTGACCGTCACAAGAATTTCAAATTCAATCGGAACGAAATTTCTGAATTAAACTGCCGCTCCCCCCGGGCCCGTAGAATCGCTCAGCAATTAAGCGAAGCATGCAATGATCGCTTGTAATATCTCTAACTGGCAACGGCGACAGCAATCGAGTTCGTCAGTTACGAGCGAAGCATGTCACTCTTTGCTTTTGGAGATAAGTGAGAAATGGCCTGAAGAGTCGGTTGTTCTATTAACGTCTTCCGCCCATTCAGATACAATTACTACGCTGAAACTTGTGCTAAAAAACCACCTCACGTAACCCTCAGGGTATGGCAACCCGTGACCTTGCCGAAACGGACCGATGGCTCGGTTAACCCACCTGAACTCACCTGGAATTCGCGGATCGCCGAAGAAGTTATTCGAGAAACTCAGGGTGAGTCCAACTGGGCATGGGTGAGTGACGAGGGATTCGAACAAATTTCGTTGAGCCCCGAATTCAGAACGGAATCGAGCTGCTTCACTAACCCTATAACGCGTCTCCGGAGGAGCATTTCTGATTGTCGAAAAAATCGCGAATCCGCCATCCCTGCAGCCTGGCCGACTAACCCAGGCTCCAGCGGTAGAGGTTTGATCGCCTGCCACTCAAAGTAGCCTTCAGGGTCGTCCTCGCCAGATGGCCGTTCCTTATCCATTTACCGGCGATTCCGCCGGCAGGTATCGTTAGACCGATTTGAGAACGCTAATGTAGTAGTTTTTCGCTGACGGTCGGGGCGTTTTAAACGCAGCGACAAGCCACGCCATAGCCTCTCAGATCCAAATGAAAGATTAGGCAGTTCCCTTTCCCAAAACGGAGTTTTGTTAAGCCAGTGTAAAGCCGGGAACGCAGGTGAATCGCGTCCGGTCTCCGCTTTCATTGCCAAACTCAGCGTTTGTTTTCTGGGACCCTCCCCCCCTCGATTCGAAGTAAAAATCCTTACCTTCCCGACCCATGTTCCGACGCATTTCTCTCACCATTTTCGCGATCGCCTTTGCCGCTTATGCCGCGGCCGAAACGGTGCCGTCCCTGCCGCTGATTCTCCACAACTACACCAGCATCTCGTTACCAGATCACTACCTGACTAACGATATTCCCGGGAACTCACCGTTCCAAAATGCGGTGATCGCCAATGACAACACGCCTGCTTCCAACCCGACCACCAACGCCGGAGCCACGCTGGGCCGGGTAATTTTCTACGACCAAAAACTCAGCGCCAACGGCACCATCTCCTGCTCCTCGTGCCACGATCAATCCGCTGGATTCGCTGATCCTCGCCCCCTCAGTGTTGGTTTCGCTGGCGGGGATACCCGCCGAAACTCGATGGGCCTGACCAATGCCCGTTTTTACCAGCCCGGTAAATTCTTCTGGGATGAACGTGCGGCGACTCTGGAAGACCAAGTGCTCATGCCTTTTCAAGACGAAGTTGAGATGGGCCTCACCCTCTCGCAGGTCGTCTCTATCACCCAGAGCCAAACCTACTATCCCGATCTCTTCACCGCCGCCTATGGCGAATCGATGATCAATGCCGATCGCATCGCCCGCGCCCTTGCGCAGTTCGTGCGCAGCATCGTCAGCGTCAACAGTCGTTACGATCAGGGCCGAGCCCTGGTCAACAATCCCACGCAAAACTTCCCCAATTTCAACGGAGATGAGAATCGCGGTAAACAGCTCTTCTTTAAAGGTCCCGGGAACGGTGCCTCATGTATCGATTGCCATGTTTCCGAAGCCTTCATCAGCCCCGCCCTAGCCACTCCTCACGCAAGTGCGACTTCCGCGGCCACCAACAACGGCCTCGACGGCATCTCCACCTTCGATCGTGGGATCGCCGAGACCACCGGCAACGTTGATGACACCGGTAAGTTCAAGGTCCCGTCTCTGCGCAACATCGCCCTCACCGCTCCGTATATGCACGATGGCCGGCTCAACGATCTCGACGATGTGCTCGATTTTTACGACGGCGACATTCGCAACCACGCTCAACTCTCCGATGTGCTGCGCGAGAACAACGGTCGTGTCGATCAATTCAATCTCAACGGCGGGGATCGTCGTGAACTCATCGCATTCCTTCGCACGCTCACAGACCAAGCACTCGTCACCGATGTAAAGTTTTCCGACCCATTCATCGAGGTCGCCGATGAACCTGCCCGTCCCGCTCCCATCGAGGGAACGACCGGCCTCATGAATCTCTCCACTCGCGCCCAACTCGCCGCGGACGACGGTGTTCTCGTTCCTGGATTCGTGATCAGCGGCACCGGCCCCAAAACACTCCTCATTCGTGGAATCGGGCCCGAACTCGCCACCTTTGGACTTCAAAACGGTATCAATTCGCCCACCCTGACCCTCTATTCGGGCTCCACCTCCGTGGCGTCTAACACCGGATGGACTACGGCGCCAAACGCGAACGCGATTAATTCAACCGCAGCCACCGTGGGCGCCTTCCCACTGTCCGCCAATCGGACCGATAGCGCCATCCTGACTTCGGTGGAACCCGGCGCCTACACCGTTCATCTCGAGAACTCGACCGGGCAAGCCGGAGTCGGTCTCGTCGAGATCTACAACACCGATTTCAATGCCGACTCGCGGCTCGTCAATCTCTCCACCCGAGCTCAACTGGCTCCCGGCGGCCAGGTCATCGTCTCCGGTTTCGTAGTCGACGGCGAAGGGCCCACCACCTTCCTGATTCGGGCCGTAGGTCCCGGTCTCTCTCAGTTCGGCGTGAGCGACGTACTCCGCGACCCGCAACTGAGCGTCTATTCAGGTCATAATTGGATCACCTCCAATGACAATTGGTTCGTCTCCGGAAACTCTGCTCAAACCGAAGCTGCTGCTGCCGAAGTAGGTGCGTTCTCGATCGACGATACCTCGCTCGACGCCGGCGTCACCGTGACCCTCCAGCCGGGTTCCTACACCGTGCACGTCGACGGAGTCAACGGAGGCGGCGGCACCGTTCTCATCGAAATCTATCCGCTTCCGTAGGCGACTTCGTCGCTCAACTCTCCCCAAGCAGTGCCCCGAGAGGTTCGAATCCATTTCGAACCTCTCTTTTTGTCGGGTTTTCCCTCGAACGACTGAACTTCTTCCGTCAAAGAATGACGTCACAACCGACACCATTCCGCTCGTTTATCGTACCCCAACCCCTGTCACGTCATTAGCTCCGCAACATCTCCTGTTTTCCCGCATCGGATTGGGACAATACTCGCCCTGCTCTGTGTTCTTGTCTCCGGACTCACTGCTTCGGAACGCCCCAACGTCATTTTCATCTTCATCGATGATCAAGGTTACTACGATTTAGGGAGCTACGGTGCGACCGAGATCACCACACCTCGTATCGACCAGATGGCCAAGGAGGGCATTCGGTTCACGGACTATTACGCAGCGGCCCCCATCTGCAGTCCTTCGCGCGCAGGATTACTCACCGGCTCCTACCCCCGGCGCGTCGGCAATCACATTTGGGTCCATCGCGCCGATTCGCCCTCCGGAATCCATCCCGATGAGATCACCATGGGAGAGCTCTTCCAAGCAGCCGGATACCGCACCGCTTGCATCGGAAAATGGCATCTTGGATTCGAGGAACCGTTCTTACCGAAGAACCAAGGTTTCGACTACTACTTCGGCCTGCTCCACAATCTCGATTCAGTCGAAGTCGTCTATTTCGAAGACGAAGGCGGCGTCCCCCTGATGCGCAATGACGAGGTCGTCAAACGCCCCGCCGATCCCGCTGAACTCACGGAGATCTACACCGACGAGGCGATCAAGTTCCTCGAAGCCGATCGTGACGAGCCGTTCTTCCTCTATCTGCCCCACACCATGCTCCACGTTCCGCTAGGAGTGAGTGAGCCTTTCCGGGGCTCGTCTCAGTGGGGCGACTACGGCGACGCTATTCAGGAGTTAGATTACAACGTCGGTCGCATCTTCGATACGCTCAAGCAGCACAAGCTGGATGAGAATACCGTGGTCATTTACGCCTCCGACAACGGTCGTAAACCCGGCCGAACTCCGGCCCAACCTATTCGCGGCAACAAGCTCACCACCTTCGAGGGCGGCATCCGCGTCCCCGCCATCGCGTGGGGCCCCGGCGTCGGCATCCGCCAAGGCTTCGAATCAACCGCCGTAGTGAACGCCATGGATTGGTTTCCCAGCCTCGCTACCCTAGCCAATATCAAAGTCAGTTCCGACCGCATCATCGATGGCCGCGACATCACGCCCCTGCTGAAAGGCGAAACCGATGCCGTGCCATCCGCTAGCTCCGGTATGGCATTAAACTCCGATGCACCCTTGCGTCGTCGCTGGTCTCCTCCCGCCGAATGGGCCAAACTCATCACGCAAGACGAATACCTCGACGCCTTTTTCTATCATGGCAGCCAAGGCGCCCTCGCCGCCGTCAGGTCGGGCCCCTGGAAACTCTACCTAAATCCGACTCTCACGCTCTACAATTTGGCCGACGATCCCGGCGAAACGAAGCTGGTGCGCAACCGAGACATCCTCCGCAAACTCCGCGGCATGGCCATCCTCTTCCAAGAAGAAATGCGCCTCGATACCCGCCCCGCTGGCGACGTCTTGTTCCACGAATAACTGCCGGAAGGGGGGCTCAAGGAGTCGAACGCAAATAATAAGGATCGATGGGAATGCTCATTCGCCTGATAGAGACAAAACCGGACCGTATTGCTTTATTTGTGGAGCAAAAACGCCTGTGCTTCCGGAAGGTCTGCATCGCGCTCGCCGCAACTACTTCTTTTTTCCCGTGGCTTTCTTCACTCCCAGATTAGTGCGCGCGTCCCACTCCTCGAATAGCTTGGTCATTTTCGCGACTTTATCAGGATATCGGGCGACGACGTCATTCAGCTCCGTCCCATCTTTAGTCAGGTTATAGAGCTCCCAAGTTTTCTTATCTTTGGATACCAATTTCCAATCGCCTTCTCGCACCGCCCAACCCTTGTTATGCGCCCAAAATAACGGACCGCGCTCCACTGCTAACGACGGCTCGCCCGTGATTGCAGCAAGGATGGATTTTCCTTCCAGCGGCATCGGTTGCTGCTGAATCGATGCGACTCCCGCCACATCCAAGAACGTCGGCATAATGTCGATCGCATGGCCCAACTCCGAGGTCAGCCCTCCGGCTAAATCGGGATCGAGCCCATCAGGCCAAGACACAATCAACGGCGAACGAGTCCCCCCTTCGTGATCATACTGTTTGTAGTAACGAAACGGCGTATTGGCCGCATTGGCCCAGCCGTATCCATAAGATTGAAAACTCGACTGTGGCCCCGGCATCACCGTTGGCAAGTTACCGGGAATGATCGGAGTGCTCTCCCCATCCGTCGTGAATTCACGCGTCCACGATCCCGTGCGATCAGGGTGATACTCCACGTGACATCCTCCGTTGTCGTGATGGTAAATTATCAACGTATTATCGAACTGACCCGTCGCTTTAAGCGCGTCGATCACTCGTCCGATATTCGTATCCATACTCGTCACCTGCGCCGCATAAACTTCCATTCTCCGCTGCTGCCATGCTTGGTTCTCGGTCTCCTTCCAGTCGGTGACGTCCTCATTCCGCGGCGAGAGTTCCCAGGCGGGATCCACCACCCCCAATTGCTTCATGCGGGCATGGCGTTGAGACCGTAACTTGTCCCAACCCATTCCGTAGCGGCCTTCATAATGCGCAATATCCTCAGGCTTGGCATGCAGAGGCCAATGAGCGGCATTGTAGGCTAAGTAGAGGTAGAAAGGCTGCCCCGCATCCGCTTCCTCCAAAAACTTCAACGCGTAATCCGTGATTGAATCCGTGTAATAGTAGTCGGGATTGTCCCGCCACTCGTGCTCCATATTCCGGCCGTTAAGCTGCACCAGATTCGGAGCAAAAAAATCAGACGTCCCGTCAATCGTGCCGAAATACTGATCAAACCCACGATGATGCGGCGCATGGGGGCCATCGATTTTCTCTTTGCTCGACAGATGCCACTTACCCGATGCCAACGTCGTATAACCCACCGTCCTCAATGCCTGCGGCAAAGTGATCGCATCCGGATGCAGCCCGCCCTCCGCACTGCCACCAACGGGTAACGCGGTCTTAGGATACAGTCCGGTCATCAAACTCGCTCGAGTCGGCCAGCACATGTTGTTCACATAATAATTGGTGAACCGCAGCCCCCGGCTCGCCAGCGCATCAAGATTCGGCGTCTCGATCTCGCTGCCGTAGCAACCGATATCAGCGTAACCCATATCATCAGCGACAATGTGAACGATATTGGGCCGATCCCGGGCGGTAACCGTAACCGAAGTTGCGAGGGTAAGTATGAGGATAAATGGTTTCATAAAATGGAGGGATTGGTGGGATTCGCTGTCTCATACACTTCGCGCTTGGAACCCGTTTTTCGCGTTTCCGCGCCGACTTCATTCAGGAAACCGACCATCAGGTGGTGAAGCTCCTTCGTTTTATCCGGGAGCGATTCCGAAAGATCGTTCGCTTCGCCGACGTCGGTCGACAAATCAAACAGCTCGAGTTGGTCCTTAGGCCACGTCTTCACCAATTTGTAGTCGCCCAGCAGCAGCACCGTTTCTGGAGAACGCGCCACCGCTTGGTGGAACAACAGAAACGGATGGGCTCGGGTGACGCTTCCCTTCCCGCCTTGATGGATGACCTCAGTCAGACTTCCCCCGTCCAAGGCCGCCGGGAGTTGCGATTTGAATCCCGCCAACTCCGCCATCGTGGGAAAAAGATCCAGACCCGTCACCGGCACGTCGCTGACTGCATTCGCCGCCACGCCGGGGCCTTTCACCACGAACGGCACCCGGATTCCGCCCTCATAGACCGATCCTTTTCCGTCCCGCAGCGGTGAGTTGCGCTCCAACTTCTTCCCTTTCTGCCCTGGCATCGAGTTACGCCCACCGTTGTCAGACAGAAAGAACACATAGGTCGTTTCTGCCAGTCCTAGCGATTCAATCCGGTCGAGAATCATCCCGATGCCGGTATCCACATCGCTCGTCATCGCCGCAAACTCCGGCATCGTATGTTTCTTTCCCTTCACCCACCCCTGCGTTTCAGCGAGGGTTTCTTGCCGATAGAAAATATCCAAGTGCACCGCGTAGTGAGAAACCTGCACGAAGAAGGGTCGACCCGCTCGGCTCGATGATTCCATGAATTCGCAAGTCCGGTCGGTGATGCCAAAGATGAGTTTAGGATCCCCCTGCGCATCCGGACCGCCCGCCCCCTTCCCGCCTCCCGTGCCATTGTCCGTATAACCGTCGCTCACGTCGTAGCCCACTTGCTGCGGGGTCACGTCGTCGAAGCGCATGTCCCACTTGCCGAAATGGGCCGTGCGATAGTCCGGATTCGCCTGCTTCAGCATCTGCGGGAGCGTGAGCTGCTTCCGATAATTCGCCGTCCAGTTCGGCTGATCCTTTTGGTAGAGATGCCGAGCCGGGGTCTGGCCGATCAACAAACTGCGGCGAGTCGGACAACAATACGGCGCGGGCGCATAGCCCCGCGTAAATCGCATGCCTTCTCGCGCCAGTTGTTCCATGCGAGGTGTCTGGTAATAGTCGCTGCGCGTTCGCTCGTCGTTGGGATCAATCTGCAGGGAGGATCCGACCCAACTTTGATCATCCGTCAGGATGACGACAAAATTCGGCGCCGACGGACTTCCGTGAACCCCGAGCGAGATACTCGCGCCGAGGAGAAGCAGAGGCAGTAGTTTCATATGAATTCCAGAAAGTGGGTAATTTCGTTTCACTTTAACCAATCGGGCACCGAGTCATTCTCGCGCCACTCCTTGACGCGACGATCCAGCTTGTCCGGTTTCCATTCAGTGGTTCCTGCGGGTAGCGCATCAGCGGCAGGCAGCCATTGTTTCAGCTGCGCAATCACTCCGGCGTAGGCGGAATTTTGAGCCAGATTTGTGTGCTCTCCCGCATCAACCCGATGGTCGTAGAGTTCCTCCGTGCCATCGCGGTAGTGGATGTAGCGCCAGTCCTCACTGCGCACCGCGTGGTTCTTATAATACCACGTGCTGAGCACCGGCTTGGTCCACTCCCGGGCCGGACTGTTTAAAAGCGGCACCAAACTCTGTCCTTCCAGCTTGGGCGCGATCGGAAGCTCACACAACTCCACCAACGTGGGATAAACATCCAGCAAACTGACGACTCGGTCGCTCTTCACACCCGTCGATTCATGACCGGGCACCTTCACGAACAAGGGCACCCGCGTTGATTCCTCCCACAGTGACTGTTTCCGCCAGTGCTTTTTCTCGCCCAAGTTTTGGCCATGATCCGACCACAGCACGACGATCGTATTGTCGGCATAGCGAGTGTTCTCGAGCGCCTTGAACACCTTGCCCAATTGGTCATCCACAAACGATACACAGGCGAGATAACCATACACCATCTCTCGCCAATAGGAGTCGCTGAGATTGATCACCGCATAGTGATCGCCGGTTTTGATGGTGCCGTAAGCGATTGATTTGCCCATCAGCGGGATGTCGCTCATTTCGTTTTCCGGAACTTCCGGCACGACAATTTCGTCCAAATCATAAAGATCAAAATACTCCTTGGGCGCGGTGTAAGGGATGTGCGGCCGGACGAAACCTACCGCCATAAAAAATGGCTTCTCATACTCCTGTTCGAGCTGGTCCACCGCCCACTCCGCGATGAGCTCATCGAACATCTTGCCGTCCGGCATATCCTCCCGCTCCAGCGCGCCCCAGCACAGCGATTGGCCACTATCAAAATCCTCGCCGTAGTGATTGATGATCTGACTCCCCTCGTGAGGAAACGGATAAAACTTAGTGCCGCCGTAGCCACTCCCTCGCGCCCTCAGTGCCTTCGATATTTTGTAATCGGCGGCAGTCTCATCCCAAAAGTCCTCTGTGCGCTCTTTGTAATCGCTCACGCCACCGTGAAACACCTTTCCCCCCGCGAGGGTCTTGTAGCCGTTGTCCTTGAAATGCTGCGGCAACATTTTGTGTTCTCCCATCACTTGTTCGTAGGATTTTCGCATCGCCGAAGTCGAACCATACCAACCCGTCGTGGCCGGATGCAGGCCGCTTAGGAGCGAGTTCCTCGACGCCGTGCAAACCGCTTGGGAGCAATACGCGTTCGTAAATTGCACCCCCTCGCCGGCCAATCGATCCAGGTGCGGCGTGATCGCTTGAGGATGCCCGCCCTGCGATCCCGTCCAATCGTTCAAATCATCAATCGAGATGAACAGGACATTCGGCCTCTCCGCCTCCGAGACCAAACTCGCCAACAACATGAGAACTGCGGCCCCCAGCGCCGTTGGCTTAATCAATCGAATTGGTATGATCATCATTCCTTTTATTCGTGCAGCAAAAAGGCCTGCGCTTCCGAAGCGTTTTCGTCCAGTCAGCCATAAAAAACCAACATCCCCTCCACGGCGCTGCCATCGGGGTTCACCACCGGCTGGATATTGTTAAAACGCCAGCCCGGGTATTTGGCCGGATCTGGCGATAGGTCACGATGCTTCGTCCAGCTGTTGCCGTCGTCGTCTGCCCCCCACTCTTCGATACGGCCGCCGCCATGTTGATCCATGTAGCCGCCCTCCAGATACGTGTCCCAGACCAACACATAAGCGTGTAGTCCACCTTCAGCATCATGCACGAGGTAACCACTGCTCCACTGATGACTCGCGGCACAAATTCGAGTGCGTTTCCAGTGCCCGCTTTCGCGGCGCACGTAGTAGTAATCAGGTGACATCAAGTCGTCTCCGGATAGCACATGCAGGAAGGTAGGCTCGCCCGCCGCATCCAAGGCAATTGCCGGCGGCACCCCTGCCCCGCGCCAGGCCGTATCCCAAATCTGAGCGTGAGCCTTAGAGTATTCCAGATCGATCGGCGTCTTTAACTCCAGCCCATCGGCGTTCAACACCTGCTGAGTTTTCATATCGATCTTCAAATACGACAGGTTGTATTTCCATTCATTACTTACCCGTTGCCCGTAGCGCGGATTAAACAGCCGCAGCGGATCGTTCGATTTCACATCGTCATAATCCGTATAAGCCACGTGGAGGAATCGGCCATTCTGGCTCATGATTTTGCCGTGGTAGGACGACCACTCGGGGTAAGCCAGGGCATCGAGATCCGTCACATCATTTGCGGGACCGGCCCACGTCTCACCATTATCCCGACTGATCCGATACGTCCACGAACTACTGTGGCCATAGGTGCGGTAGTAGATCACTTCGCTGTCATCAAAAGTCCTAAACACGGTCTGGTAGGAAATTCCCGGAGCGATGTCGGGCCCTTCCCGCCATGCGATCACATCGTCGGTGGGTTTCACCGGCGCAGCTGAAATCAGATACGTGCCCGCATTGCGGTGACAGCCGTAAAGCACGTGCAGGTGATTCTTCTCGTCGGCCCAAATAATCGGCATGTCGTGATGATCGCTGCTGCGTTTCCCGATCTTGACCGATTCCGAAAACGTGCGCGTTGCAGGATCGTATTTGATCAACATCGGACTCGCGTATCCGTTGCCATTCTTACTCGGCTCCGCATCGCCATTGTAGACGATGTAAACGACGCCATTCAGGTGAACGGCCTGCGGCCGCTGCCGCACATCGTAGAGCATTTTGATTTTCCCGGTTTCGCCAAACGGCATCGGCTCAGCCGTCCGATCAGAGGCGAAAGCCAACGTCAGAACCATCAGGGAGAAGATCAGCAACCCAGCGCGCTGCTGACAGGGGTAACGAAGCAGCATACCCCATTCGTTAAGCCGGATCCCTAACCAACCGCGATATCATTCTCCGCAAAATCGTTCAAATTCTTCAACTCAGGGTTGATCGACTGTCCAAATGCGCCAAACAATGTGCCGCACTGAGGGTTCTGACCGATCTTCCTTACCCCTAACCTCACCTCCGCAATGCCTCTTTCTCCTATCCGTCTGCTTCTCCTCCCCCTACTTTCGCTGCTGGTTCTGCCCCTCACAACTTTGGCTCAGTCTAGACCTGCCGCGCCTCCGATCACTCACGAGAACGTCGCCTACGGCGATCATGAGAATCAGATCCTCGATTTTTGGCAGGCCGACACCGATGGCCCCGCCCCGGCCGTGATCTTTATCCACGGCGGTGGCTTCATCGGAGGATCTCACGACATGGTTTCCACCCCTAAAGTGGAGCAATACTTGAAGGCTGGTATCCATCACATCTCGGTCGAATACCGATTGCTTGAACACGCTCCCTTCCCCGGTCCGCATGAAGATGCTATCCGCGCCATCCAGTTTATTCGCAGCAAAGCCGAGGAATGGGGGATCGATAAGAATCGCATCGCCGCGTACGGGGGCTCCGCCGGAGCCCAACTCGTCGCCTACTTGGCTTGGAGCGAAGACTTCGCGTCCCCAGCAAGCGAAGACCCGATCGCTCGCGAATCCACCCGCCTCACCGCCGTGGCTCCCCTCAGCGCCCAATCCACCATGGATCTCGATTGGTGGGTGGAAAATATTCCCGGCTACGACGAACCCCACCGGAGCGTGCTTGGCGGGCTGGAAGACGGCGATGTGATCATCCGCGGTCTCATTCACGAGCTATCGATCATCAATCATATCACTTCCGATGATCCTCCCACTTTCATGGCCTACGGCATGAAGCCCGATGACCAAGTGCCTACCGACAAAAAGAAAGCGAATGGCTGGAAAATCCATCACGTCAATTTCGGCATCGTGATGGAAGAACGCCTCCGCCTCGCCGGTGTCGAGGCCATCCTAAAATACCCCGAAATCGAGCTCCCCTTCGACAACGATGTCGACTTCCTGATCCACCACCTGACTCGGTAATTTGAGCTCCACCGCTCATCTCCGTTTAGCGCGACTCCCTTCCCCATCATGATTCAGCGCGACTACATCATGAATCTGATCGAACAGCTAGGGCTCCTAGTGCGTCGCATCACCAATCGGGAAATAGTCGATACCGAACGCACGGCTGAGATTGATAAATTCGTCGGCGAATGGATCGGCCTTCCGATCAGCACGCTGTTATCTTTGCCGACGGCAGAAGTGCTACGACTGTTTGAAGAATCGGACCGATTGGTGGGCGCAAAATGCCTGATCATGGCTGAAATTCTAAAGGCTGAGGGGCTCACGGCTGAAACCTCGGAGCAACGCGTCGAGCTTCTTTCCAAATCAGCATTTTTCTGCACGCACTACCCGACGGGGATCGATCCCGTTCTCGAGTCTCAACTCGAAGGTATTCAATCAGAGATCGAAGACGAAATTGGAGTCGTTCCGCACCCGCCAATCATCCGGCACACCGTGCCTAAAACTCCCAAGCTTGTGGCTAAGCAGCCCCGGCGTTTTCACAACTTGCTTAGAGTTGGCGGCGCGATCGCGTTGGGCCTGATAGCATTGGCGCTATTGAATCCTGCAAAACCAATTGAAGTCACTGACCTCAGTTGGGAGACACTCGATGCATCCCTCGCGATCCAAGGCACCCTCCACAACCGGACCGACAAGACGGCGGATATCACGATTCAATTCACCGCCGACCGGCTGACCTCCAATCAACTTGGGCGTTCGCTCAATTCCGCCGGAAAAGTGGTGCAAACCTACACGATCGAATCTGACACCCAGATCCCCATTCAGGCCACCCTTCGACTTTCGGGTGCCGGCATCAATCAGGTGGTCGTCAGTCCCATCATTATGCGAATTGAGGACCGTGACTGAAAAAGAGGAATCAATGACTTTCTGTAATCAACGGCTTCTCGCCCCGCCAGGTTCGAAGTTCGTGGCCTCGTGGATCGCTCTGGTGACGATCTTTTCGTCCGCGTCTTTTGCCCGACAGCCCAACATTATCGTCCTGTTTGCCGATGACCTCGGCTACGGGGAACTGAGTTGCCAGGGCAATCCCGAGATCCCCACCCCGCACATCGATGCGATCGCAGCGAACGGCGTGCGATTCACCTCCGGCTACGTGACCGGCCCCAACTGCAGTCCATCGCGCGCCGGTTTTCTTTCCGGCCGCACGCCCACTCGCTTCGGTTACGAATTCAATCCCATCGGCGCCGGCAACGAACGCCCCGGGGTCGGCCTACCCACGACCGAAACCACCATCGCTGAGGCCCTGCAAAATGCGGGCTACACCACCAGTCTCATCGGCAAATGGCACCAAGGCGGTAGCGCCGAATTTCATCCGTTTCGCCACGGTTTCGACGAGTTCTTTGGGTTCACCCACGAAGGCCATTATTTCGTTCCGCCTCCCTACGAGGGCGTGACCACCATGCTGCGACGTAAGCAACTCCCCGGCGGTGCGGAAGGTCGTTGGGTCGGCGAAAAAGGTCTCATCTACACCGATCACATGGGAAACAATGAGCCCGACTACGATGCTAACAATCCCATCACGCGCGGCGGCCAACCAGTCGTGGAAAATGCCTACCTCACGGATGCTCTGACCCGTGAGGCGGTGGACTTCATCGACCGTCACGACGACAAGCCTTTCTTCCTCTTTCTCTCCTACAATGCCGTGCACAGCCCCCTCCAGGGAGCAGATGCCTACATGGAGAAATTCTCCCACATTGAGAACATCCACCGCCGAATATTCGCGGCCATGTTGTCCAACCTCGATGACAGTGTGGGCGCGGTCATGGCCCAGCTGAGGCAGTCCGGGCTGGAAGAGAACACTCTCGTCTTTTTCCTGAGCGACAATGGCGGTCCCACCCGCGAGCTCACCTCTTCCAACGCGCCTCTGCGCGGAGGTAAGGGAACGATGTTTGAGGGCGGCCTACGCGTGCCCTTCATGATGCAGTGGCCCGGCACAATACCCGCCGGCCAAACCTACGACAAGGCGATCAGCTCGTTGGATATTTACGCCACCGCGACGACAAACGGCGGCGCCTCCACCCCTGACAACATCGAAGGGGTCGACCTCGTGCCGTTCCTCACGGGCGACGATAACGGCACACCCCACGACACATTATTCTGGCGACAAGGCGGCAAGTCCGGTCTCCGCCACGGCGATTGGAAGATCGTGCGGATGGGTGGCCGTAAAACCCCCGGTAATTCGCCCTGGCAACTTTACAACCTCTCCACGGATCTCGCGGAAACCACCAATCTCGCCCCATCAAAACCCGCGATCCTCACCCAACTCGTGGCGCGCTGGGAGCAGTTGAATAGTGAGATGAGCGAACCTCTTTTTTGACCCTCACTCTCTAGCACTACCCTACCATTCGATGAAACGAATTCACTTTTTCTTCTTCGCTCTCGTGGCGACAGCGTCGCTCCCGGCCGCGGACCGTCCGAACATCCTGCTCCTCTTCGCGGATGATCAGCGAAACCACACCCTCGGCATCGCCGGGCACCCCATCGTCGACACTCCGAACATCGACCGGCTAGCGACTGACGGCGTCAGATTTTCCAACGCGTTTGTCTCCACCTCCACCTGCTGGGTGAGCCGCGCTTCTCTTTTTACCGGGACCAATGAACGTCGGCACCTCTACCGCGTGGCGCCCGGCCCGCTCGATCCCGACCTGTGCGACACCTCTTACTTCACCGTGCTCAAACAGGCGGGTTACCGCACCGGCCACATCGGCAAGGAACACGTGGACCTCGCCGACGAGTCAGCCGAGAAGATGTTTGATGTGCGTCGCCCCCTTTTCCGTCGGCCCTTCTTCAAGGAACAAGCGGCTGGTTCGCTGCGCCACACCACCCAAATCCTCGGTGACTGGGGAATCGAATTTCTCCAAGAACAACCCTCCGACCAGCCCTTCTGTCTCACTGTCAGTTTCAACGCCACCCACGCCGAGGACGGCGACAAACGGCCCGGCATTGGCCACTTCCCCTGGCCGAAGGTCATGGATGGTCGTTACGACGATCAGGAGATGCCGTTGCCCCGTCTCAACGATCCAGCCATCTACGAATCCCAACCCGACTTCCTCAAACAATCGATTAACCGCGAACGGTTCTTCTGGCGCTGGGATACTCCCGAAAAATATCAGATCAATATGCGAGCCTACTTCCGCATGTTGAGCGGCATCGATCACGTCGTCGGACGTCTCGTCGCTGAGCTGGAGAAGCAGGGTCTGGCCGACAATACCGTCATCATCTATACCGCCGACAACGGCTACTACCTCGGCGACCGCGGTTTCGCCGGTAAATGGACCCACTACGATGAATCGCTGCGAATTCCGATGATCGTCTATGATCCGCGACTTCCGGCTGACAGTCGCGGCCGAGTCCTCCCTCAGATGGCACTCAACTCCGATCTGGCGGCCACGATGATCGAACTCGGGGGTAAGCCGACACCCTCCACTCACACCGGGCGCAGCCTGATCCCATTGATCCGCGGAAACGCACCGGCCGATTGGCGCACCGACTTTCTGTGCGAATTTATCGCCGTGCCGAAAACCATTCCCCGTTGGGAGGGCGTCCGAGACGAAAACTACACCTACGCCCGCTACTTCGTAGACGGCCCGGACCAACCGTCCTTTGAGTTCCTGCATCACCTGGTAAACGATCCCGATCAATTAGTAAACCTCGCCGCCATTCCCCTGCCGGAACAGAGTCGCGAGCTGAAAAGGACCCTGCGCCAGCTTCGCCAACGGGTTGATGTGCTTGTCGCCGAAAGTGGGTCAAAGATGGCAGACATTTCCCCCGTGCCACCCCGCAAGCCCGCCAAGAAACCGGCCAAAACTTAGTCTATTTAATCATCTCATGAATCGGAAAATTCTAGCGGCAATCCTAGGAGCAGTTTCTCTAGCCACGGTCTCAACCAGTCAGGCCGAAACCGAGCGTCCAGATATCGTCTTCATCATCGTTGATGACCTGAACGACTGGATCGGAGCCCTCGGCGGTCACCCCGATGCCATCTCGCCCAACATGGATGGCCTTGCCTCTCGCGGCATGCTGTTCACGCAGGCCTACGGCAACTCCCCCCAATGCCGCCCTTCCCGCACGAGTCTAAATCACGGCGTATATCCGTTTCGCACCGGCACTTATTTTAACGCCAAAGCCAAAAACGAAACCGCCATCACCACCCCCACCATGCAGGAGTTTTTCTCCGCCAACGGCTACCGCGTAGTCAGTGGAGGCAAGGTATTTCACGGTGGGCCCGGCAATCACGGCGACAACCTTTTGCAGCGTCCGGCCGACCCCAAACCGCCTGCAGGAATGGATACCTTCGGTGCCATGAATCCACCCAACGACGGCTACGCGTTGGACGTGCCGGATGAAGCCATGGGTGACTTCAAAGTCGCAGATTGGGCCATCGACCAATGGGCGAACGACAACGATCAACCGCTCTTTATGTCGGTCGGGTTCTTCCGCCCTCACCGCCCACTCCAAGTTCCCGCACCCTACTTCGAGGCCTTCCCCCTCGACTCGATCAAACGTCCGACCGAACCCACCGAAGATGACTGGTCGGACATGCCGGAATTCGCGCGCCGCCTCGCCCGCACCCACGCCCACAAACCCTTACACGACGGCGGCCTGAGCGATCACGAATACCTGGTCAAAAACGACCAATGGGATTCCACGATCCAAGCCTATCAGGCTTCAATCGCTTTCGTAGATCGCCAAATCGGTCGCTTCCTTGACTCGCTCAAAAATAATCCCCGCGGCCGCGAAACCATCATCATGTTGGTCAGCGATCACGGCTGGCACCTCGGTGAAAAGAAGCACTGGTGCAAAGGTGCGATCTGGGAGCAGACCACCCACATCCCGTTCATCGTCCATGCTCCCGGCATCAACCCTGGATCCATCAGCACCCAACCGGTTAGCTTGATCGATGTCTTCCCGTCTCTCGCCGACCTAGCTGGCCTCCCTCTCCCCGACTATCTCGACGGCACTTCGATCAAACCACAACTCACCGACCCGACCTCGCCGCGCCCACCCGCCATCTCCTCCTATGGCGAAGGCAACACCGCCATCCGCACCGAGCGCTGGCGCTACATTCGCTACGAGGACGGTTCCGAAGAGCTCTACGACCACAGCGTCGATGCCGATGAATGGACTAATCTCGCCGCCGATCCCGCTCACACCAAAACAAAACAAACCTTGGCGAAATTCATTCCCGAAAACCAACACCCCGGACTGAAAGTCCAGGACTGGTATGACGAATTTCAAAACTAAACATACCAAACGAAACCAGTCACAGCGTTCGCTGAGTAAAACCGGGGTTACCCAGCGGTTCTTTTTTTAAAAGGGAAATCAATCCAACTCCCACCGAACGAATACCGCTTGAATCTAAATCGATTGCCGCCTCTGTCTCTCTGTCCTCTTTGCCATTCTCCGTGATCTCTGTGACCAAACCCACCCTGCTCGTGATCAACCCGAACCGACTCAAAATTTTTCTCGCCATCCTGATAGTCTCCGCTGGCATCGTGCCCGCCCAACGCACCGCCACGGAACCCGAACGCATCAGTCTCGCCGACGACTTCGCAATCGAGCTGATTTACTCCGTTCCCCGCGACGACCAAGGCTCTTGGGTCGCCATGTGCCAGGACGATCAAGGCCGGCTCATCGTGAGTGACCAATACGGCGGACTGTTTCGTTTCCCCATTCCCCCACTCGGGCAACCCGTCGATCCCGCTTTGATCGAGCAGATCACCTACTCCGAAGACAATACCAAGGAGCGAAAAATGGAGCCCAAGCCTGACGCCAAGACCCTCACCTCCGAGCTGCTCAAGCTGCCCAACATCGGTCACGCCCAGGGCCTCTGCTATGCCTTCGACAGCTTATTCGTCGTCGTCAATTCCAACATCAGCCCGACCGGGTCCGGCGTCTTCCGGCTGCGCGACACCGACGGCGATGACCAATTCGACGAACTCGTCACGCTCAAGTCGCTCCAGGCTGCCGGTGGCGAACACGGCCCGCACGCCATTCTGCCCGCCCCCGACGGGAAACACCTCTACGTCGTCAGCGGAAACCAGACTTCACTTCCAGACGACTACACCCACTCCCGCGTGCCGGAACTGTGGGCCGAAGACCAACTCTTCCCCTCTCTCCAACACTTCATGGTCGGCGCCGAAGCACCGCTGGGCCACATCGCTCAAATCGACCCCGACGGCGAGACTTGGGAGATCGTCGCTACCGGCTTCCGCAACCCCTACGACGCCGCCGTCAACCGCGAAGGTGAACTCTTCACTTACGACGCCGATATGGAGTGGGATCTCAACACCCCTTGGTATCGCCCCACCCGAGTCAACCACGTCATCGACGGCGCCGACTACGGTTGGCGAACCGGCTCCGGTAAGTTCATGGACTACTACAGCGACAGCTTCGGCACCGCCGTCGACGTCGGTCCCGGATCTCCCACCGGAATCGTATTCGGTCACGGTGCCAAGTTTCCCGCTCGCTACCAAAACGCTCTCTTCGTCTCCGACTGGTCCTACGGTAAACTCTACGCCGTCCGTCTCGAGCCCGACGGCTCCACCTACACCGGCACCTTCGAAGAATTCGCCGGCGCTCAACCGCTTCCGTTGACCGACATTCTCGTCAATCCCGACGACGGTGCCATGTATTTCACGGTCGGCGGTCGACGCGTTCAGTCGGGCCTTTACCGCGTCACCTACACGGGCGACGAAGACACCTCGCCCGCTCAATCTACTCCCGGTGGTGAGGTCGCCCGTAAACACCGTCACGCCCTCGAACTGCTGCTCCAAGCCAATGCCCCTGACGCGACCACCATTCAACTCGACCATGTCTGGCGTTCGCTCGGTTCCCACGATGTCGGAGTTCGCCACGCCGCTCGGGCCGTACTCGAGAAACAACCGACCGCAAACTGGTCAGATCGCCTCGCCGAGGAGTCCAACCCGACGATTGCCACGGCCGCCGCAATCGCGTTGGCCCGGGCCGACGGCGCCCACTCCGCACCCGCCATTCTCCGCACCATCATCGCGTTCGATAATTCATCACTCGCCACCCGCCAACTCCGGCTGGACGCAGTCCGCGCAATCACCCTTGCGCTCACCCGCGGCGGACAACCCTCTCCCTCATTACGGACGAAGATCATCACCTGGCTCGACGCCATTTACCCGGCCCGCACCCCCGAAGAAAACCGCGACCTCTCTGCTCTTATGGCATTTCTTCAAGCGCCATCGGCCGTCGCCAAAGGCATGGCTCTACTCACCAACGCCTCCGGGCAGGAGGAGCAGATCGGTTACGCCCTTAACCTGCGTCACCTCAAACACGGTTGGACGCCCGCCCTTCGCGAAACGTATTTCAAATGGTTCGTGATTTCCGGCAGCTACCAAGGCGGCGCCCGTCTGCGCAACTACCTCGACGACATTAAAGCACACGCCATCGCCGCGGTGCCCGCCGACGAAATGACCTCGGCCCTGACCGCCCTCATCGAATCGCCGTCTGAAACCAACACGCCTCAATTCACCTTGGAGCCCCGCGACTACGTGAAGATGTGGACCATGGCGGACGTGCGCCCCCTCCTCGGCGCCGGCTTGGAAGGTGGACGTGATTTCCTCAACGGCCGCCAAATGTTCGGCGCCGGAACCTGCTACGTCTGCCATCGCTTCAACGGTGAAGGTGGCGCCGTCGGCCCCGATCTCTCCGCTGTCGGCGGCAAATTCAGTCCCTACGATTTGGTCGAAGCCATCATCGATCCCGGCAAGGAAATCAGCGACCAATATGGCAGTAGCATCTTTAAACTCAATGACGGCACGGAGCTTAATGGTCGGATCATGAACATCAAAGGCGACACCTACTGGGTAAACACCGATATGATGACCCCCAGCACCATCACGTTCGTTCACAGCGACGACCTCGAATCCATCACCCCCTCGCCCATCTCCATGATGCCCCCCGGCTTAATGTCCACCATGGCAGACGACGACATCCTCGATCTCCTCGCCTACCTCATCTCCGCCGGAGACCCCGAACACGAGCTATTCACCAACTAGGACAACGCTCTCGGGCCTAAAGCCCGCCCCCCAAACCGGATACACCCCAACCAGGTGGGTCGGGCTTTACCCCCAACAGTTCCACCCTCCACCCCTTTCACTAAAAACCAACACGAAGCCCCCCCAAACCGGATACACCTCCACCGGTGGGTCGGGCTTTACGCCCGACAGTTCCACCCTACCGCAGATCACCCCAATTCGAATCAGGGCTGGCGCCCTAGCCTACATTGGGTTTCGAATCGGCCATGCCTGAACTCTCCCCTACTTGGTCCCTCGAAAGCTACTTCCCCGAATTTAACGGACCCGATCACCGGAAATTCATCGCCAAAGTATCGGCTGACCTGACGGCAGCGGTGACTGCCGCTTCCGGTCTGCCCGCACTGGACTCCACGTCAATCAACCCATGGGTTGAACTTTTCCTTCGCTACGAGGACTTGGGTGCCCTCCTTGGCCACCTTGGCTCTTACCTCGCTTGTCTAGCAGCCGCCGACTCCGCTAACGAAGCCTATCAAAGCGCCGAAGCCGCCATCGCGGTCAACTACGCCGCATACTCGAAACTCGAAACGCCATTAAAATTCGGCTTGGGTACTGCTACGGCGGAAACCTGGCAAAAGTTTCTGGCCGACGATCGACTCAAAGACGCCGGATACACCCTCAACCGCCTCCGCCAATCAGCGAAGTTCCAGATGGATCAAGCCGCCGAAGCCCTCGCCGCCGATCTCGGGGTCGACGGCATGAGTGGTTGGGGCCGTCTTTACGATACCGTCAGCGGCAAAATGACTTTCGAAATGCCGTGGCCCGACGGTCGCGTGGAGAAGACCCCTATGTCGCAGCGTCGCTCCCTGCTCACCCACCGCGATCGCGCCGTCCGTTCCGCGGCCTTCACCGCCAGCAACAAAGTCTGGGCCGCCAACGAAGACGTCCTCGGAGCAGCCCTCAATGGCATCGCCGGCACCCGGCACACCCTCTACGCCCGCCGGGGCCAAGACCACTTTCTCGACGCTCCACTCCACGACGCCGGTGTTTCTCGCGAAACGATCAACGCCATGTTTTCAGCCATCAAGGCCAACTACGAAACGCCCCGACGTATCCTGCGGCTGAACGCCCAAATTCAAGGCACGCCCGCCCTCAACTGGCATGACATCGGCGCTCCGCAGCTTCCCGATACCCTCCCCGAACTGAGCTGGGCCCGAGGCGTGGAACTCGTCGAACACTCCTTCGGCAAAATGTATCCTAAACTTCAGGACTACTTCCGAGTGATGCTCAAAAAGCGCTGGATCGAAAACGAGCAACGCCCCCACAAACGCGCCGGCGCCTTCGCCACCGGTTCCTCGCTCATCAATGAAGAGCGTATCTTCATGACCTACGGTCGCACCATGAACGATGTAACCACCCTCGCGCATGAGGCCGGTCACACCTGGCATTCCCATCTCCTCAACCCCCTCCGTCCCAGCGCGCAGGGCTACCCCATGACTCTGGCGGAAACCGCCTCGACCTTCGCCGAGAGCATCTTGGCCGAGGGTATGTTGGATAACGCCGATCTCGACGATGCCCAACGCGCCTTCCTCATCGAGGGCAGCCTTTCACACGCCCCCGCGTTCTTGCTCGATATTCCCGTTCGCTTCCAATTCGAATCTAAGTTCTACACCGAGCGCAAGTCCGGTCCCGTGCCCGTGAGTCGTATCAAGGAACTGATGGTTGAAACCCAGCGCGAAGTCTTCGGCGACACCCTCACCGCCGGCGGTGAAGATCCGCTCTTCTGGGCGTCAAAACTCCACTTCTTTATCACCGATCTCTCGTTCTACAACTTCCCCTATACGTTCGGATTCCTGCTCAGCACCGCCCTCTTCCAAGAGTTCAAAAAACAAGGCCCGGCCTTCCTCGAACGTTACGAAACATTCCTCAGTCTCACCGGACGTGCCAGCTGCGAAGACGTCGTGAAACAATCGCTCGATCGCGATATCCGCGACCCCGAATTCTGGGCCGAAACCATCCGCGGCCTCAATCCCGCCATCGACCGTTATCAAGCCGCCGTGAAAAACCTCGGGTGATCGACGAACTTCGACTGGCTTAGCCCCGTCGCCATTCGCTCTGCGTTGCGCCCTGCCAAAAAAAAGCCGGTCCCTCGGAGGAGACCGGCTTTTCAATTTAGACCAGACCGGGATCAGTTCCGATTCGAGTTAAGAATCGATAGGATGTAGAGCAGCGAGCTCAGCGCCGCGACGAAGGCTGCCACGTAGGTTAGCGCTGCGGCGTCGAGCGTTTCATCCACGCCTTCCATCTCATCTCTCTCGAGAATGCCGAGTTCGACTAACTGAACTTTCGCCCGACGACTGGCATCAAACTCGACGGGTAAGGTAACAAGCTGGAATAGCACCACCACCCCCATCGCGAGCGCGCCAACGACAAGCAAATTGTAGCCTAATCCAGAACCGACAAACATGAACAAAAAGATTCCGGCCATCATGACCCAGCTGGAGATCTGCGAAGCGATTTGCGTCGCAGGCACCATCGTCTGACGAACCTTCATCATGGAGTATCCCACTTGGTGCTGGATCGCATGACCCGCTTCGTGAGCGGCCACTCCCAGCGCCGCCAAACTGGTGCCGCTGTAATTGTGCTCCGAAAGCGCCAGCCGTTTATTGGTCGGATCATAGTGATCCGTGAGCTGTCCCGGCACTTGCACGATCTCAACATCGTTGATTCCGGCCGAAGTCATCACCGCCTGGGCGGCCTCCGCCCCAGTTATTCGGCCGCGTGATTGAATCTGAACATTCTTTTGATAAGCGCGTTTAATTTTCGACTGCGCATAAAGACCGAAAAGTATCGGCCCGATGATAAGTAGCATCCAGTAGAGCATAATGATAGTAGGTTAAATTGTTTCTATTACCGCAAGAAGCAGGCCAAGTCCTCATGAGCTCGTTCTACGACGCGACGTTGCTCCAACTTATTGACTTACCCCAGTTTGCAAGCCGATCCCGCCCGTTGTGGAAACCACCCGGCGATTTGTAATCCCTCGCGCTGTGCCACCTCGTCGCTACCTATCGGGCAAATCGACTCAAAGTCTCGATCCACCAATCCTTAAAACGGATAACCGATCGAAAAATGCACCGTCCCACTGGGGTCCCCTACTCGTCGATTCACGTTGTGACCATATTCTAAGCGCACCGGGCCAATAACCGTATTATAACGCACGCCCGCCCCAACCGCATGGAGCGTATCCTTCCACGGAAACTCCGCGACCTTGGCCGTCACGCCCAACGCATCCCAAAACAGCACGGCACTGATGCGCTGGGTAAGCGCGAGCTCATACTCCAGATTGAGCATCGAAAAACTCTTGGCTCCCGTTAAATCACCCGTCGTATCCCGCGTCACCGCTTCACCCGCCTGCAGACCACGGTAACTATTTTCCCCGCCCGGGAAAAAACGCTTATTCACGGGCAATCCCTGATCGTCGGGTTCTCCCAACGTCAGAATCGTGCCATGCGCGACGCCAAAGTGTAGCCAACTCGACTCCGTCACCGGCTTATGCCACGACCAGCCGAGCTCGATGCGCTGAAACGCCGAGCTACCGCCCAAACTTTGATCCGCAATTTCAACCTGAGCCGTCCAGCGCTGCCCCTTCCTCGGTAGCAAAGGATTATCTCGGCGATCTCGGCGAAGCCCCAGCGTCAGACTTGCTGTCGATGCGGCGTCATTGTCTGTTTGCCGTGTCGCCAGCTCATTCTGCTCATTGGCCAATTCCTGAAAAGTGTAGCTCACCAATCCCTCGGCATTGATCCAGGGAAGACTGCGCCGGCTCACCCCAAACGAGCCGCCATACTCGCGCCGTTGAAACGAAAGCTCTTCTCGGTCCAAACCAAACAAACGCACATTCCCGTCCACCGCTTCTCCAAATATCTCCGGCACCGTATAGACCATTTCTCCGCGCAGGCTTTTCATTGAGGCGATTCCTTCCACTCGAAATTGATGCGAGCGACTAAAGAGATTGTTGCCCTTTAATTCGACGCCAGCTCGCACCTGCTCGTAGCTGCCGAAACCGCCCAACAAACTGACCTCCCACGGGTCTCGAGCTTCGAGATCAAACACCGGCGCTCGCTCGCTCCCCGCCTCGGGATCATACTCGACCCTGACCCGACGCAATGCCCGCAACCGTTGGAGTCGACGTCGAGCTTCCTCCACCTCAATCGGGTTGAGTAAGTCGCCCCGTTTCAATTCTATCCGCCGTGCGAGGACTGCCAATTTAACCTCGTCGGTGCCGGAGAATTGCGCCGCCCTCATCGTTACTTTCGCGCCGGCATTCACTTCCAAAATAATCCCCACCAAACGCTCCGCCCCCGCACTCTCCGGCATCTCCCGCCGGGTCGTCACCCGCACATCTGGGTATCCGCTTTTATAATACGCTCGCCGAAACTGCTCCACTAAATCTTGTTCGACGGCGGCGGTCCAAATCATGTTTTTGAATGCACCCGGTTTAAACGTTCGCACCACGATATCCGCTCCGCCCTCTACCCGAACCGCCTCCACGCGCCAACGCGGCCCGGGATTAATGACGATATCGAAATCGACTTGCCCCGTGATCGGGTTCTTCCGTTCAGCTTCCACGTGCACATCATTTTCGGCATAGCCCGCTCGATCCAGTTCCAACCGCACCTGCTCTAAACCGCGACGCAATTTGGCTGGAGTATAAACCGCATCAGCGGACCGAGCTAAAATTCCGGTGCGGGGAATCATCAACCGACGCACTTGTGCTTCTCCCCACATCGATTCGCTCCCTTGAATGTTCAGTTCTCCGAATTTGTAACGCACCCCCGGTTTTACCGTGAGAGTGACTTGTTGGCCATGCAGCGGACGGGGCAACAAGTCCATGAAATCCACATCAAAGCGGTGGACCACGTTCTCCCCTGTATCGCGCTCGATTGTCGCCACCACTTCTGGCCGTAGATACCCCTCGTCCACGACCGAGGACATGACGAAGAATACGGCGTCTTCTACCACGTTGGCCGTGATCTCGTCGCGCTGATCCGTCGCGGCCAATTCGGCCAAAGCGCGTTGCAACGCACGGTCGCTCCACCATCCCGTGCCTTCGACCTCGATCTGCGCCGAAACCTCGAGGCCCAGAAAAGCAGCGCATAAGCCGACCAACGCTCTCATCGAGCGCTTCAACTTCAGATTAAGGGGAAACATCGATCCCCTCCTCTTCCTCGGCCGCATCCGGTTTCTTGGGAGCCGGCAACCATCGCCACTTCAGTCCCGCATTGTAGTGATCAAATTCATCATACTCCCCCGTCACTTCCCACCGCTCTGAAAGCGAATAGTTCACTCGATAAGTTTCCTTCCCTCGTCGTGACAGTCGCTCTCCCGTCGAAAGAGACAAACTGCCATCGCCCTCCAAACCCAACAAATCACTCACGACTTCTTGTCCGAAATACACCCCCAGTTTCATCGCCCGCTCGCCTTGCGTGTAAGTAATTTCGTCCTGCGGCGCGACTCCTGCCATCACCAATAAAACCACGTCCGCGGCCGGCAACGATGGTTCCGAACTCAAACGTAACTGCGGGGCGCTGGCTGAGCCCGTCAGCTCCATTTCCAGATCATAGCCGAAACGTTTGCCCGTTCCCGTGAACGATAACTGCGGTTGATAAGGTTGCGCCTCGGTGAGACTTGCGCGGCCTTCATCAATTTCAAACCGCGCGAATGGCAGTTTCACTTCTCCTCGCTCCAATGTAATATCACCCAATGCCCGTGGATTCCTTAACGTTCCGTTCAGGGCAATATCGATCGAGGCTTCCCCCGTGAGCACCGGCGTGCGCAAGCGCATGAAACGTTCCCCTGTGACCGCCAAATCCAACTCCCAACTTGCGAATGGCTCGACCGTCACGCTAAAATAAGGCGGCCGACTTTCTCGCCGCTCTCCTCCTCCGGTCGGCACGAGTGAGCGCACATCAGCCAACATCAAACCATCGTGTAAATTGACGGCTCCGCTCACCAGTCCCGCTCCGGCATCATCACTGGTCACGCGCAAATTCAAATCCCCTCGCAACAACATCCCCGTCTGACGCACGAGCGGCAAATTTGTCCCGATCAAAGTCAAGTCGAGCTCCGGCCGTTTCCCTTCTTGCCAGGCCGCTTTGCCTTCAATGCTCAGCGGTTGCCCACCCATTAATGCCTTCAAACGATTCACCCGAATCTCACGGCCTTCAAACAAGATATCGGCCTCGATATCTTGCAGCGCACCCCATGGCCCCAGCGGACGCGAAACCGCATCGCTCAGCTGCAAATGACCGTCGATTTTTGCCCCCGGAGAAAAAATGAGTTCCAGCGATACCTCGCCGATAGGCACTAAATAGTCGGGCACGAATTTAGCGACGGTCGCGAGATTCGCTTTGGGCACGTCGATCCGTCCCGCCCCCTGTTCCCTCAAGTAGTCCAACGGCGTAGCCCGCAAACGCTCCCACCCTGCTTCGCCTACGGGAAGTCGCCCCGACCAACGCACTTCCTGTCCCCCCACGCTCGCCCGTCCATTTTCAATTCGAAGGCCTTCGAGATCTGCGCGCAACGTCACCGCCAAGTCGGTGACTTCCGGCCAATCTTGGCCGGTGAGTTCCGAACCAAAACTGAGCTTTCCCACCGCCACCGAGCCAGTCGCAGTTGGCACCGTCCATGAACCGTTTACCGTGACCGCAATATCGGGTCGTGAAACGGTCACATGCTGCGATGCTCCCACCGCTTTCCAAAAAGCCGGATTCGGCCCCACCAACACTTTTAAATCCATCGCAGCCGCTTCATCGATCGCGAGCATCGTTTCGGCCGTAAAATTAAACGTCGCCGGAAAGTGCCCCTCGACCTGCGCAAACACGCGATCGTTTTGCCCCAACTCCAACCGATCAACCTGAACCCCATCGGCACCACCACTTGCCGTGATCGCTACCCTGACTTCACCGATCTCATCGAGTGACACTCTGCCGTGAAGATCGCCGGTAAATCGGACCGGTCCTTGGTCCCAATCGGCCGACAACGAAAGCGTTTCGATCTTCGGAATTGTGAATGCTTCACTCGTCCAATCGCGCACCCACTCAAACGAAGGTTCCTTCGCTTCAACGCCTGCCCGTCCGTCTAGACGAGTGAGTCGATCAATCCGCCCCTGTAAGCCAGGTCCATTTACGGCCACTTCGCTCAGTGAAGCTGTTTCCTGCCACGCGAAGGTTGCTGGCTGAGTCGCGGCTAAAACGAGTTCACCCGCGTGTCTCAATTCCATCAAATTCGCGACGAACGAATCCGCGCGTAGGGTGCCGGCAAACGCCAAACTCCCTTGACCCGCGACCAGTTTCGCGGACACCTCGGCGGCATCTGCCAGCCCCTTCCACTGACCGTTAATCGCCACCGGATTAAACTTCGCCAGTTTCGCCGATTCCACCGTCACCCTGCCTTCATGTTCAATCGCGTCGGCGGTTCCCGCAAAGATTCCTTTGGTCTGAATCTCGCTCAATTCGACCACTGCCTGATCCCACCATCGAGTCAATGATTCCGCGCGCACCGTGGCCTCCCATTGGCCCGCCTCTACTCGTCGTTCCACTCCATTGCCGGTTCCACTGAATCGCACGAAACTGCCCAACTTGTCTTCCACCCGCAGGGTATCGATTTCTAAATTTGGCCAAGCCGCCCGCCCCCTAATATCACCACTCAATACCGGGTAATCGCGATAGCCCAATCCGTTCCCCTCCAGGGCAAAATCCACCAAAGGCCAGTCGTCCCGCCGTGTGGTCAATCTCAGCATTCCTGCCAACAACCCCGTTCCTTCAAACATCGGCAAGACCGCCAAATCAGCCCGCAATTTTAGCTGCGAAGTCGCCCCTTCATTCGCCGATTCCCGACTAATCTCAAACGGTTCGTTGGCAGATAACGACAGTCCTGGAATCGTAATTTCCAGCTGCCGAATTTCAGCGGATTCCAAACTCCCACTCCCCAACAAATTAATTGAGAGGGGCGGATATTTCCCGTCCTCGAGCGGCTGGCCCTGTAGCCGCATTTCAACGTGGTCAAATCGACCGTCGATCCAACTCACCAACGCGTCCCCTCCAATCGTCTGATAGTATTCACCAATATTCAGCTTGGATGCCGAGACGACCCACTCGTTTGCCTGCACTCGACCAGAGTCAGGAATCCAGCGATCCGACCTAAACTCCGCTTGCGCTGAAAACTCCTGATCTAACCACTGGCCGTTCAAATCCACTTGATTGCGCCGATCTCTAAACGTGCCAGCTAGCTCCCAGTTTTTACCCACCTCGTGAACTTTAAATTTCAGGATTTCACCTTCATCGCCGCTGATGAATTGATCGTTCATCTGCACCGTTATCGCGGCAGTATACCCGTCAAAACTCACTTTCGAAATCAACAGATCAAACCCACGTAGGGAAACGCCTTCCCCTAATATCTCCCGATCTTCATCGAAAACGATCGACCCAGTTGATAATTCTACCGGAGGCAATAATGGCTTCAGCCATTGGTAGAGTTCCACGGCCGATCGCGGCCCGTTCACCAGAGCCTCGCTCTCAGACTCCGCCGATTCCATCGCCCGGATCTCCACTTTTAATCCCGCGATTAATACCGGCGAAGAATCAGATTTTTTCCACCAATAAGCCAGCGGATGCGGCCCCTCCACCCGCGCCGCCTCCACGGTAATACCGGCATCGCTCCACTTCACGTCCTCCAATGCCCAGCGTCCGTATCCGACGTTTGTATACGATGAGAACGCGACCCCATATTGGTCGCCGTAGTGTCGCACCACCCCGGCCAACCACCACGGCAGAGTAGCCACGGCCAGCATCAGCAGGGCCGTGATTACTCCGAGAGTGATGAGGATTCGTTTACGCACAAAAAGCTGCCAAGGCTCGAGCCTACGCCGCCGGCAACAAGCCTGCTCGCTCCAACAATGCACTCAGCTCTGGGTCTCGACCGCGGAAGCCCCGGAACAGTTCCGCCGGATCCATCGAATTACCCTTACTCAGCACGTGCTTCACAAAATCGGCTCCAGTATCGGCATTAAATATGCCCTCTTCCTTGAAGCGACCGAAGGCATCAGCCTCCAGCACCTCGGCCCATTTGTAGGAATAGTAACCCGCGGCGTATCCCGTGGGATCACTGAACAGATGACCGAAACGGTAGATATTTACCCGAGCTGAAGGCACCGTGGGAATCAAAGTATCGGCAATCGACGCTTTCACTCGTGCTTCTAGCTCTGCCCCACCGCCCGCGATAAACTCCTCGGTGCGCATGTGCATCAAAAGATCCATCTTCCCGAACTGAATTTGGCGAATCATCGCATTCGCGCTCCGGAAGTTTTTGGCCGCCGTCATTTTCGCAAAAATGTCTTCCGGGATCACGTCGCCGGTGGCATGATGTCGGGCAAAGAGGTCGAGGCTCTCTCGTTCCCAACACCAATTTTCCATGATCTGCGACGGCAACTCCACGAAGTCCCAGGCCACGTTAGTGCCATTCAGGGACTTGATTTCAACCTCGCCTAGCAGGTGGTGCAATAGGTGCCCAAACTCATGGAAAATCGTTTCAACCTCACGATGCGTCAGGAGCGCCGGACGGCCATCGGCCGGGGGCGTCATATTGCCCAAAATGTAGCCTAAGTGCGGAGCTCGCGATCCATCGGGGCGAGGACCACCCGTGATGAGAGCGCTCATCCAAGCGCCGCCCCGTTTCGATTCCCGCGGATGCCAGTCGGCATAGAATGAACCGACATGCCGATCGTCTCGGTCATGCATTTCGTAAAACTTCACTTCGTCATGCCAGACCTCCACGGAATCCGCATTCCGCTCCTTAATTTTCAATCCGAACACGCGGCCAGCCAGATCGAAGAGCCCCCCGATAACTCGGTCCATCGGGAAGTAAGGGCGCAGAATTTCCTCATCAAAATCGTAACGTTCTAAGCGGAGCTTTTCTGCCCAATAGGACACTTCCCAAGACTTGAGCGGCCCAACTTCACCGCCCGTTTGACGAGCCTTAAATTGCTCTAGCTCGTCACACTCCGCGACGAACCCTTTGGTGGTTTTAGTCTGTAAATCAGAGACAAAATCCAGCGCCCGTTTACCTGATCCGGCCATCCGACGCTTGAGCACTTGGTCCGCAAAATGGACGTGTCCAAGCAGTTGCGCCTCTTCATTTCGCAAAGCTAAAATCTTTGGCACGATCGGTCGATTGTCGTGCGTGTCGGTCGAGCCGATCTGGGTGGAACCTTCCCACATTTCACGACGCATTTCTTCGTCTTCCGCATAGACCATCACCGGCTCCACCGAGGGCTGATGGAGCGTAAATCGCCAAGCGGGTGCATCCTCAGAACTAAGGCCTTTGGCTTCCGCATTTCGCTTCGCCCCGTCTTGCGCGTGTTGCGGAATGCCCGCCAAACGCGCCTCATCCTTGATCACCAGTTCCCAGCCATTGGTCGCATCGAGCACGTGCTCCGAGTAGTTCTGCGTCAATTGAGCCAGCTCCCCCTGAATCGCCTCCAATCGCTCGCGCTTCTCTTTCGGCAAGTCAGCTCCGGCTTCGCGAAAGTCAGCCACCGTCTCATCGATAAACCGACGATGAATTCCCGTCTTCGCTTTTCCGTCCGCCGAATCAGCATACTCGCGCAACCGCGACCAAAGTTCGGGATTAAGCGGAATCCGCGCGAAGAAGGAGGAAACATCGGGCAACATTTTGTTGTGCGCTTCCCTTAAGTCCGGCGCATCCGCCACGCTTTGGAGATGGGTCACTTTTCCCCAAGCGAGATTAAGCTGTTCGGTCGAACCCTCCAGCGCCGTGAACGTATTGTCATAGGTCACCTGATCGAGCGGTAGTCCGGCGATCGTATCGATGGTCGCTTGGGCGTCCTTCAAGGCGAGCTGCAACGCGGGCACAATTTGATCGGCGCTGTGTTGCGACCAGCGAATTTCGAATTCGGAGGAAAGAAAGGGATTTTCGTTCATATTACCCTTAACCCAATCTGATCCCGCCTCCGGCGCAAGCCGAGGCCGTGACTGCAGCAAAATGTCGCCTCGAATCTCACCAGCGCCAACGCGCCCCGGCTGCGACCATTCGAGGCGCCGCTGGCACCGCCGGAAGCTCTTCGAAATCGGAATCCCAGAGATTATCCACTTGGAACGAAAGCTGGAGATTTTCCGTCCAGGGAGTGCGCCAGTAAATCCCCAAAGTGCTGTGCCAGGTCTCGTCGGTGTTATTCCGACGCAGGCTGTTCGGCTCTTGGATACGAAATTCGTTGTCGAATCTCACATCGATCTCGCCGGAAGGCCGCCAGACAAACGCTGCCGTGAGACGATGGTTCGGGAAATTGAGGGCGTAAAAGCTCCCATCGACCGCCGCCCCTCCGTAGTCCGCCGACTTTTCCAACCAAGTGTAGCCCACGACCACATCCCAGTGTTCGCCTCCTCTACGCGCGAGAAACTCAAACCCTACCGTTTCCAGATCTACCGCAGCCGCCGATCTTGCCCAGAAATCCGAGCGAAATGTCCAGTCAATCAGCTCATCGTCCCACCGATAAAATCCCCCCATCGTGCCGGTCCATTCCCCCGCCTTGAAATCGACTGAAAGGTCGGCCGTGCGACTCGTTGCTCGATCAAGATTCGGGTTTCCTCGAAACAATCCGCCATTCGGGTTTCCCGCCACCGCCGTGTAACTTGGAGCCTGTGAAGTGTGACCGTAGCTCAGGGCCCATTGACGCCACCAGCTATCCGACCGCTCCCAGCTCAATTCCATCATCGGATTAACCGCATCCTCACCGCGATTACTAGAGTCATATCCAATCCCACTTCTCACTCGGAAAGTCCCATTCGCCCCCGCGTCACTCACGTGAGTGTAATAAGCGCCTCCGGTCAGATGAGTGCGGCTGTAGAACTTCCCAAAGCGCAACGCCGTCGAACGCAATTCATCCGCAATCACCCACAGTTTCACGTCGAGAGAATCCGCGTCGTTCAGCACCAAATGACCTCGCCCCCCCCATGCCGTAACCTGCGTCGTATGATTGAACGGTCGAATCGGCCCCACTGGAGCAAATCGATTAAACGCGTAATCGTCGTCATTTTGCCGCCAATACCCTCCCGCTTCGACGAAGCTGCCGTCTCCGTCCCAGTCTTGGCGATGGGTGCCCGCGATCAAAAGCGTTTGGATGTCCTCGGTTTCCGGTGAATTGAAGGGGGTATAGAGATTCGGCCAGCCAAAGAACTTATCTTGGTAGCCGATAATGAGATTCGTCGCACTCCCGTCCTCCAATCGCTGTAACCTCCCACTGTAACGGTGCATTTCGTGATCCGCATTAGCAAACGGCCCATCCGAGCTGGAATAAGAGGCTCCAAAATCCGCCGCCCATGTTTTACTAAGCTCAATTCCCGTCAGCAAATCAGCCCGACGGGTGTTCCAGTCCCCAAATCCGATGCCAAACTCGCCTCCCTCGCGGACTGGGCGCCAATCGTAATTCACTGCCCCCGCCGTCGCATTCCATCCTCCGCCAGCTGCCAGATCTGCTCCGACCACGATCGAGGGCGCAGACAGCATCCCCGGTGCGACCGGAATTTCCGAGTAATAGTGTCCGGTCTGGGGGTCATAGAGCGGCAATCCCCCTAAACTGAAGTTTGAATTCGCGAACGTTCCTCCGCGAATCGCGACATCCGCTTGCCCCTCCGTGAAATTCCGCATCTGCACATCCACCGCCGGCTCATAGCGTAGTGCCGAGGCCGGGGTCGGAAAAGTCGCGACGGGCAACTGGTTAGCCACCCGAGGTGAGAGTATTGTGGCCGGTGACATCTCCACCGCCGCCTCTTGGCTAATCGACTGCCCCCCGGCCGTCACCAAGCCCAATCCTCCCCCGATCAATACAAAAATATAGCGAATCACGAGGAAGGCCTAAACCGCCCAGATCGTAAATCAAGCGATTGTTAGCCAATTTAAAATATTTATTTACAATGAACTGAGGGCACAAAAAACCCGGAGACTTATCTCCGGGTTTCGAAATTGATTCTGTTAATAAACGCTTAGGCGTCGCCGTCTTCACCAATCGCTTCAACCGGGCAACCTTCCAATGCTTCCATACAGAGAGCAACATCCTCTTCGGTGGTCGGTTGTTTGTGCACGAAGGAGTACCCTCCATCGTCGTGGCGCGTGAAAAAGTCCGGTGCCGTTTCACGGCAGAGATCGCAGTCAATACACTGCTGATCGACATAAAACTTACCCTTAACGTTATCTTCCCATTGATCGGTTTTGTCTGCCATAGATGCCCGCACAAAAGTGATTCCATCGGCACTGTCAAGCGGAGCGGTAATCCCGCGCAAAAAAACCGGCGGTCAACCCCATACCATTCCGCGGGATAGGGACAATTATTCTGGGAGCAAACTTGTCACCGTCGTCAACTCGTTCTAGATTCGCCCAATGCTTTCAGACCGGTCCTACATGCGCGACGACTACGCACGTCCGACCACCGCCATAACCACTTGGATCATCTGCGCCACGATCGCAGGATTTGTGGTCCAAAACGTCGCGTGGAAATGGTTAGGTCCGTCCGCCGGACAAGGCTTCGACTACGCCTTCGCCCTTTCGGTGGACGGGATTAAATCGGGGCTCATCTGGACCCTCTTGTCTTACAGTCTGCTCCACAGCATGAGCAGCTTTCTGCACCTGGTATTTAACCTGTTGTGGATTTTCCTCCTTGGACGCGAATTACTGCCTATCCTCGGGCGTCGCCAATTTGGGTGGCTCTACGCGGGGGGCGTTTTCCTCGGGGGAATCGCTTGGCTGGCGACAAATTGGGTTTACGGGGGCCAACTGATTGGTGCCTCCGCCGGTGCCTACGCGCTCCTCATGATGTTTGCGGCCCACAACCCAAACCGCCCCATCACCTTGCTGCTGTTTTTTATCGTGCCGGTCACGATCAAGCCCAAATGGATCGTGATCGTCCTCGGTTCCATCGATATTTTTGGTTTCCTATTTAGCGAAATCGGCGGCGGAAACAACCTCGGCGGCGTTGCCCACTCCGCCCACCTCGGCGGATTTGCCGCGGGTTGGCTCTTCTTCCGCTACGTCTACCAACGCGCATGGAAGAACCCCGAACGTTCCCCCGCGGTGGAACTTCCCGGTTGGTTCAAGCGATCCAAGAAACGTCCCGCGGCGGCAGCATCCTACAAAGTCAATCTCGGCAGCTCGTCCTCCCCCGCCAGTGCGCACCCCGATCTCAAAGCCGAGGTCGATCGCATCTTGGATAAGATCAACAGCCAAGGATTTGGCTCTTTAACCGACGACGAAAAACGTCATCTCGATAAGGCCAAAGACATGCTCAATCAGCGTTAGCGGAGTCCCCCGTGCGTTATACATACCAAATTTACTGAAACTTTCTGCCCCCACTCCTTTCCCATATAATCCATGACTTTGCTGTTCCGCTCCTTCTTAGCCCTCACCCTCAGTCTCGCGGTCCTCTTTTCTGCCCAATTGGGGGCCCGACCAGACCGCACTTTCGAGGTAGATGGAAATCTCTCTCGCGAGATTAGGAACTTCGTTCGCCTGCTCGAAGAAGCCCACTACAACCGGGAATCGGTTAAGCCGGATGATTATAAGGAAATTATTCGCGACTTTATGGAAGATTGGGATGGCCAACACCTTTTCTTCCTCTCCAGCGACGAGGATACGTTTAACTCCAAATACTCTGACGGCCTTTACTGGAACATCTCCTCGCTCGGTAACGTCGATCCCGCCTTTCAAATCTTTAAACTCTACGAGGAACGTGCCGACGCCCGCGCCCAATGGGTTTTTCAACGCCTCCAAGGTGAATTCGATTTAGAATCACTCGACTCCTTCGTCGCCAATCGTCGCGAACTGGATTGGCCCACCGATGACGCGACTGCCGACGCCCTGTGGGACAAACGCCTCCAGTTCGAAATCGTGCAGGAACTCCTCAACGACAAGACCATCGAAGAGGCCAAAGAGCGCGTTCACAAACGCTACGAGCGCATGTTGAAAAACCTCGCGGATATCGAAACTCACGAAATCGCGGAGGTCTTCCTGACCAATATCGCGCAACTCTACGATCCCCACTCCACTTACTTTTCCGCCGACACCTACGAAGACTTCTCCATCCAGATGCGTCTTCAACTTGTCGGTATCGGCGCCCTACTCGGGGTCGAAGAAGACGAGTGCGTGATCAAAGAAGTCATCGCTGGCGGACCAGCCGATCTCGATAAACGCCTCAAACCCAACGACAAAATCATCGCCGTCTCGCAAGGACCTGAGGATGAACCGATCGAGTTGATCGGCATGAAACTCCGCAAGATCGTCGACCGCATCCGCGGAGAACGCGGCACCCCAGTCCATTTGATCATCCAATCGGCCGACGCCGCTGATTCCTCGATCCGCGAGGAAATCATCCTCACCCGCGACGTCGTAAATCTGGACTCCGCCCGTGCCCGCGGAGCCATCTTTGAAGTTCCCGTCGACGATGGCACATTGTCGTCCGTCGGCGTAATTTCACTTCCCGCTTTTTACGGTCCCGATCCCAGCAATACTGAAACTGAACAAAACAGTGCCACCGGCGATGTCGCAAAGCTGATTGGGCAAATGCAGGACAAAGGCATCGACGCCCTCGTTCTCGACCTGCGAGACAATGGCGGAGGACTCCTCAACGAGGCCATCGATCTGACCGGTCTTTTCATCGAACAAGGCCCCGTCGTGCAAGTCCGCTCTTACTACGGTGACGTGAAAGTGGATAACGATGAAGATAGCAGCGTGCGCTATGCCGGTCCACTCGCCGTGCTTGTTTCGAAGTTTAGTGCCTCCGCTTCTGAAATCGTCGCTGGCGCACTCCAAAACTACGGCCGCGCCGTCGTTCTGGGCGACAGTTCGACTCACGGCAAAGGAACCGTGCAGACCGTCTACGAAATGCGAAATCTCGACCCTCGCCTGCGGATGACCGACGCGAAGACTGGAGCCGCTAAATTCACTATTCAAAAGTTTTACCTACCCAGCGGTTCTTCGACGCAACTTACCGGCGTGGTTCCCGATATCATCCTGCCATCGCTCGAGGACGCGCTAGAATCCGGCGAAAAATTCCTTCCCCACGCCCTCGTTTGGGACGAAATCAAAACCACCGAATTTAATGGTGCTCCTCTGGAATCTCATATCCTAGCGCCTCTCCGCGAAGCCAGCCTTGCCCGCCAGAGCTCGCTCCCCGAATTCCAATATCTGCGCGATAACATTGAGTGGTTCACTGTTCGTCAGGAGGAGAAAAACATTTCGCTCAATCTCGCCCAACGCATTAGCCAGCGCGATGCCGATAAGGCTTTCCGTGAATCCATGGATGATCGCCGCAAGCAACTTCGTGATCTTAATTTCAACTTCACCGAGTTTCTCCTCACTCCACCAAAAGAGGAAGAGTCGCTCAAAGTAGCCATCGTCACGCCCAACGTGGTTGAGACCCCAGCCGATGTTGAGGGAATTGAAGGAATCGACGATTCCCCCGATGTATTGAGCACCGACGAGACGCCGGAACCTGAAGGTTACGCCCGGCTTGACATTCACCTTCGCGAAGCGGTCCGCGTTCTCACCGATGCCGTCGAGATCGGACGGAAGCAACAATACGCCGACCGCGCCCCCCTCACCGCTCGCTCTTCCAGCGGTGGCTGAACGCTTTCTCTAGTTTTTGCGGGCGAAGATAAATCGATCGCGTCCTGTTAAATCAGGACGTGAAAGGACGTCTGTATATCCCGCTGCAGCCAACATTTTGCAAATCTGAGGATGCTGTGCTATTCCCGTCTCCATCGCGAGCAACCCTCCCGCGTTTAAAAAACTTCCTGCCGCCTCAATGATGGTGGTGATCGCATTCATCCCATCCGCGGCCGTAGATAACGCCATCGCCGGTTCGAACTGTTTCACCTCCGGGGACGTTTCTTCGACCTCATTTGCGGTCAAATAGGGGGGGTTAGCCACGATGAGATCGAATCGCTCATCCGCCGGAACGCTCGCAAACCAATCCGACTGCAAGACCGTCACTCGGCCCCCTAATTCCAACGCTTCGCAATTCTCAGTTGTGAGAGCTAATGCCTCTTCCGAGGCATCGGTCGCATAAACCTTGGCGGAAGACCACATCTGCGCCAGCGCCAGCGCCAGCGCCCCCGAACCAGTCCCCAGATCGATCACCATCCCGGGCTCTTTTCCCGCCGCCACAAATTCTTCCTTCAGCAATTCCACCAGATACTCCGTTTCAGGCCTCGGGATCAACGCCCGCTTATCCACCTTCAATTCAACTCCGCCAAATTCGACCGAACCGATTATATATTGGAGCGGTTCGCGCTGACTCCGGCGTCGAATCAACGGACGGATTTTCTCCAAGTCTGCTTCCGGCAGCAGACGTTCAAACTCCAAATAAAGCTGCATCCGCTTTAAACCCAACGCATGCCCCACCAACAACTCGGCGTTGAGTCGCGCGTGCTCGACTTGCTTACTTTCCAAGAATGTCGCGCTCTTCTGTAGCACTTCCAACAAAGTGATCATCGCGGCAATGAGCTCGACATACTCCAGCCCACTGCGGCTCCTGATCCGGCTTCACTCAAAGCCGCCAACTTCATCGCCATATCCTCCCGAATGAGCGCTTCCATCAACGGCCCAAACTCCCCTTCCATGACCTGCGGCAGACTATGTAATGTCAGTCCAATCCGATGATCGGTGACGCGACTCTGCGGGAAATTATAAGTGCGAATGCGTTCACTGCGGTCTCCCGTTCCAATCTGACCTTTACGCTGTGCCGCATACTTCGCTCGCTCCTCTTCTTCTTTCAACTTCAGCAGGCGCGATCGCAGCACCGTCATGGCTTTAGCCTTGTTCTTGATTTGCGACCGTTCGTCCGCGCAATACACGATCAACCCCGTCGGCTTGTGCAGCAACTGCACCGCTGAATCCGTGGTATTCACGCCCTGCCCACCCGGGCCACTCGCCCGCGTCACGCTGACCACGATTTCCTGTGGATCGACTTCGATGTCGACCTCCTCCGCCTCCGGCATCACCGCCACCGTAATTGTCGAGGTGTGGATGCGACCATTCGCCTCTGTCACCGGCACGCGTTGCACCCGGTGCACGCCACTCTCAAATTTCAACTGTCGATAAACTTCCGTGCCCGTAATCAACACAATGATTTCCTTATAGCCACCGCGCTCCGCCTCACTCGACGACATCGACTGCACCTTCCAACCTTGGGTGTCCGCAAAACGCGAATACGCTCGAAAGAGCTGCCCGGCAAACAAGGCCGCTTCATCCCCGCCGGTTCCCGCTCGGATTTCCAATACCGTGTGCCGCGAATCCGTGGGATCCGGCGGAATCATGGCGATCAGAATACTCTTCGCCAGGGTCACGTGAGCTGCCTCATTCTCCGGGAGCTCCATCTCCGCTAATTCTCTCAATTCCGGATCCGCCTGATCATCTTTGAGCATCGCTCGAGCTTCTTCCATCTGCTCCTCAATTTTCAGCAATTTGGTATGATCGCCGACCAAGCGAGCCATGCGTTGTTGATCGCGCGACACGGTCGCAGCTCGTCTCGGATCGTTGAAAAGATTCGGGTCGGTCATCTGGGCATCCAATTCGTCAAGTCGACGCTGGAAAGGAGCGATATCAGGGAGATCAGACATGCGATAAAAATTGTTCGTCAGGACGAGTTGCCGCCCAAACGGAAGAGCGAACCAACGGATTTTGCGCATTGCGAAGCAAATACGTTCGGCCATCGTGCTTAACGCGGCCCAGCGATCCATTCCGGCCCGAATTCGCTACCGATCTACCATGGCTACGACCCTCTTTACCCAAAACATCATCGCTTGCGTCTGGGACTTCGACAAGACGCTGATTCCCGCCTACATGCAGGCTCCGTTGTTTCGACGCTACGGCGTCAACGAAGAGAACTTCTGGGCCGAGACCAACAAACTAGGCGAACACTACAAAAAGCGGGGTTATCATATCTCCAGTGAAATCGCTTACCTCAATCACCTCCTCACTTACATCTTGGCGGGTCATATGGCTGGCCTCAACAACCGCATCCTGCGCGAGTGTGGCGCGGATATCGAATTCTACCCCGGTATGCCCGACTTCTTCGATCGCAGCCGGAATTTCGCTCAAGAAAAGCCCGAATATCGCAAACACGACATTGCACTCGAGCACTACGTCGTGAGCACCGGCCTCGCCGAAATGGTCCGCGGTAGCAGCGCTGCCGACAAAATCGATGGCACTTGGGCCTGCGAATTCGTCGAAAACCCCCTTCAACCCGGTTTCCTCAACCAAGACGAGCTCTCCATCTCCGCCGAAGCCGAGATCGCTCAAATCGGCATGGTCATCGACAACACGACCAAGACCAAAGCCATCTTCGAGATCAACAAAGGCTCCAACAAAAACGCCGCGATCGATGTGAATTCGAACATGAAACCAGAGGATCGCCGCATCCCCCTGCAAAACATGATCTACATCGCCGATGGCCCCAGCGACATCCCAAGCTTCTCCGTGGTTAAAGCCGGTGGCGGTAAAGCTTACGCCGTCTACAACCCTGATGCACCTGGAGAATTTGAACAAAACGACCGCCTGCGCCAGGTGGGCCGTATCGACCACTACGGCGAAGCCGACTACCGTGAAACCAGCGCGACCTCTAAATGGATCCGCCTCCAGATCCACTCGATGTGTGATCGCATCGTCGCCGACCGCGAAGCCGCCGTAGCCCTGCGCGTGTCCAGGCCCCCTCGCCATTTATCAGCAGGCGATAGTTCAAAGAAAACGCCTCCGTCCCCGCAACAAAGTTCGTTCTTGGACTAATCCTTATGACGTCAAGTCGAGCAACTGCTCGGTCCAGAAGCCTAACCCAAAAAACGCCCCCCTATCGGGGCGTTTTTTAAAAGTATAACGCCCCTCCTCTACTAGCTGGAAGGACTCACGATAATCGCATTCCCGGGGACCGTGATAATTGGTCCCGGTAGCGCGGTTCGGATTCCTGCCGCTATCGCCGTAAATTGCTCGGCTGTCAATGCCCCAACGACCGTGGTCACCGACGCGGGAACCGTAAACGACGTCGAACCACCGTCGCCAACTTCCGCGGTTTGAGTACCCTGCACACTCGTGACAGCCCGCACATTCACGGTATTGTTCTGATCATTCACCGTCACTGCTACTAACCGCCCACCACTCAAGCGGATGGTGAACGTTGCAAAAACGGTCACGATCGTGTTTTCACTTGGAACTTCAATTTCGACCACGTCTTCCGAAGTCGGTTCCACCGTCTCCGTGGCCGTTGGTGTGGGTGTGCCGGTCGTCGTCGGAGTGGCTGATGTCGTCGAGGTGATGACCGGAATCGCCGCTGCTTGCGACGTTTGAACAGTCTCGGTAACCACCGTTGCATCCACCGTTTGGGTGCTGCCAACGCTCTGAGCTGCCGCGTTAGCCACCCGAGCTAAAGATTGGGCGGTCGCTGCGACTACCGCTGCGGTTGGAGTTGCCTTGGTCGTCGTCGTGGTCGTCAGCGAACCGGATACGGTCGTCTCAGTCGTCGAGGCGGCATTCGCTTGGGTCACGCTATTCGTGACCGATGTGACCACGTCGGAAGCAGCACTGGGATCGGAAGCCACCGCTGCCCTCACGACGGTTTCCGCCATATCCGGATTCGCGGCGGCGGCGGCGGCGGCCACCGCCGTCACCACTGAGTTGTCGCCGTTTGCTTTACCGGCATTACCCGCAGTCGTCACCACTTGGCTAACCGTTTCAGCAGTCACACCGCTAGTCGGGTCAGCGGCCAAAGTCGCCACGGCCGACGCCGTGGCCTCGAGATTGGTTTTTCTAGATTGAAAATCTAGTATTTTTCTTTTGTAGCCGTGAATATTAATCTAGTATATATGCTAGATTTATGTATTAGTGCTCTCCATGG
>Ga0222651_1000205_pt1 | contig 45493 bp, 47 predicted proteins | sample AntAcemetagen369_FD_179855 | JGI IMG/M metagenome (GOLD analysis project Ga0222651, IMG submission 179855) | Saline water microbial communities from Ace Lake, Antarctica - #369 | ecosystem: Environmental > Aquatic > Non-marine Saline and Alkaline > Saline | place: Antarctica: Ace Lake...
AGTTCATCTTGCAGTTTCCTCCTTCTCCAGCTTATGTTGCGACTGGCAAGCACGGCTTCAAGAGTGGGAGACGGTGATGAGAAAACTGTTTGAAAAACTTCAGGAAAAAGCGCGCAATGCGCGTAGTGCGGCGGATGACAAGCCCCTGCCGGTTGATCCGGGGGAAAAGGTCGATGCCAAGCGTAATGCGGAACTGAAGGCCGAAAAAGCGGGTGAAGCGGCGCGCGAGGAAGCGGTTACGCGTGGCGAGAAGCCCGTTGAAATCGGCGGCCCCAAGGGGTTGGAACCGACCCGCTACGGCGACTGGGAAAAGTCCGGTCGCTGCGTCGACTTTTGATAGCCCGCCCTATCCGGCTTTACCGGTGCGGTTTGCAGGCTATTTCTTTACCGCAAGCAGGATCGCGGTGCGGATTGCGAGTTCTTCGACTGGATAGCGTTCACGCCACCATGGGTGCAACTTGTCCTCGGCAACAGCATTATGGCGGATATCGCGCGGTATCAGGATGGTTTCGAAACCGAGCCCATCGAAGATCGCCTTTACGTCGCTCGGACGCTTCAGGTTGATGATGCCGGGATATGACTGCTGGAAAACTTTTGGTTCAGCGTCATACATCCACTGGAATGGGCTGTTCTTGTCCAGATGGTTGGAAAAATTCACGAGATGTAGGTGATAGCCGCCGGGCTTTAGTTTTTCGGAATGCATCGCTATCGCGGATTCCAGGTCGCCAATGTGTTCCAGGCAGGAAATCGACATGATCATGTCGAGCGAATTTTGGGCAATCTCATCAATTGCGCTCAGAGAGTTCAGGAATCGGCTGTTCGCCCGGAAGCGATTGGCTAACGCCGCACCGACCGGCGCGAAATAGGAACTTTCGAGTAGTTTAAGGACGCGGCTGGAATGAAGGATGTCCTCGCGGACTAAGGGATCGAAACCGACGTAATGTTCTGCGTTTTGGCGGAACGCGAAGGGCGCTAGCCCACCGTGGCGACCGCAGCCGATTTCCATCACCGACTTATGCGCTAGATCATGATCCGGATCGAAACCAATTTCCGGGGTGTCCTGGAAAATATGCCGAAAAATATTTTCCAGCCGGGTAGGTTCCCCTGCCTTGATAAAATGCATGGTTTCGCGCATCTGAACAAATTTCGACGTGATTCCCAGCTGTGCCAGCCCGCGTGCGAGGACAAAGATCGGCGGTTTCGATACGAGGGCATGAAGCCGTGCCCGCAGCGCTGGCGCAATCATATGCAGTGCGGCCGTCTGTTAATATGTGGTGAGCGTGGCTTTTCCATTATCGCGTGGTTCCGGCTTAACCTTGTTGTGTCGCGCCGTTCACGAAGGGATGCAGCGCCGCGTAGATCGTGTCATGCGTCGGTGTCGGGACAGCTGTTTCCAGACCCAGCCGGTGGATCGTTCCGGTCAGCCAGTCTAGTTCCAGCGGCCGACCCCGTTCCAGATCGACCAGCATGGATGGTTTGATCGGCGGGTTGTCCCGCACCCATTTGATGCATGTTTCGGCGATATCGTCATCCAGCGCGACGCCTTTGGCGCGGCCAACCGCGGCGGTTTCCGCCAGGGCGCGGCGCCAGACAAGTTCGATGGCCGGGTCGCTGATGAAGGCGCCGCTGTCCTGCCGGGTCAGTGAGGCCATACCGCTGTTCGAGGCCAGCAGCACGAATTTCGTCCATAGCAGCGCTGCCATATCGTCAACCGCATTGGTCGTGAACCCGGCGCTGTTGAAGGCTGCGGCGAGGGTGCGCACACGGTCGCTGACGGGGCCATCCGGTTCGCCGATATCGATGCGGGCGAGGTCGTTATTGTGCCGGATGATGCCCGGTGCCTCGATGGTCGAGGAGATATAGGCGGCACCGCCGATGGTGCGTCCGGGACCGATAACCCTGGCGACGATATCCGGTGCCTCGACGCCGTTCTGCAGGGTGACGACGACGGAATCGGGACCGAGCAGCGGCTTGACCAGCTTTGCCGAGGCTTCGGTGTCATAAAGTTTGACGCAGAGCAGGACCACGTCGACCGGGCCGATGCTGGCCGGGTCGTCTGTCGCCTGCACCGGATTGATGGCGAAATCGCCCTTGCGATCCCTGATCTGCAGGCCGTTGCTGCGCATTGCGTCCAAATGGGCGCCGCGCGCGACAAAAACCACATCCTCGCCATTCTGGGCCAGGCGTGCCCCGTAATACCCGCCGATCCCGCCGGACCCCATGATCGCAATCCGCATCTTCGTGACTCCCCTTCGATAGAATTCGTTATGCGACCTGAAGCGCGGACAAATCGCGGTACAGGTCCAGCGCTTCCGGATTGGCCAGCGCCTCGCTGTTTTTGACGTTGCGGCCATGCACCACATCGCGGACCGCCAGTTCGGTGATCTTGCCGGATTTGGTACGCGGGATATCCGCAACCTGCACGACCTTTGCCGGCACATGTCTTGGCGTGCAATTCTGGCGGACGCGTTTGCGAATCCGGTCGGTCAGCACATCGTCCAGGGTCAATCCATCGCGCAACACGACAAACAGTACGACCCGTGTGTCATTGTCCCAGTCCTGTCCGATCACAATCGCTTCCACCACCTCGTCGAACTGCTCGACCTGGCGGTAGATTTCCGCCGTGCCGATCCGCACGCCGCCGGGATTCAGCGTCGCGTCGGAACGGCCATAAATGACCCAGCCGTCCCGATCGGTGCGCAGCACGAAATCGCCATGGCACCAGATATTGTCGAACCGGTCGAAATAAGCGCCGTGATAGCGCGCGCCGTCCGCGTCATCCCAGAAATACAGTGGCATGGTCGGAAATGGCTGCGTACAGACAAGTTCGCCTTTCTCATTATTCTGCGAAGCGCCGTTTTCGTCGAAAACTTCAACGGCCATGCCGAGCAACCGGCACTGGATTTCGCCGCGATAGACTGGCAGCGCCGGGTTGCCGCCGATGAAACAGCCCAGGATATCGGTGCCGCCGGCAATCGAGGACAGGCAGATGTCTTGTTTGACATTCTGATAGACATAATCAAAGCCTTCCGGCGCCAGAACCGAGCCGGTGGAGGTCATGGTGCGGACGGTGGACAGGTCATGCGTCTCCATGGGTTTCAACCCGGCCTTGGCCAGCGCGTCGATATATTTCGCCGAGGTGCCGAACAGGGTCACCCCGGTATCGTCGACCAGATCGAACAGCACGTTGCCGTCGGGATAGAAGGGCGAGCCGTCATACAGGATCAGCGTCGCTTCGGCCGCGAGGCCCGTGACCAGCCAGTTCCACATCATCCAGCCGCACGTCGTGAAATAGAATTCCCGGTCGCCCGGCTTCACGTCGCAATGCAGGACATGTTCCTTCAGATGGGTCAGCAGGGTGCCGCCCGCCCCATGCACGATGCATTTCGGCTTACCCGTCGTGCCCGACGAATACATGATGTATAGGGGGCTGTTGAATGGCATCTGCACGAAATCGATATCGCCGGCGGTGAAGGGTGCGGTGAAATCCGCCAGGGTAACGGCGTTCGGCACGCCAGATACATCCGGTGCGTCGCTTACCAGCGGCAGGACAATGATTTTTTCAACAGTCGGCAGGTCGGCGGAAAATTGTGCCACACGTTCCAGTGAATCCTGCGGTTTGCCATTGTAGAAATAGCCATCGGCGGTAAACAGGACTTTTGGCTCGGTCTGGCCAAAGCGGTCAAGCACGCCGTTGACGCCAAAATCGGGTGAACAGGATGTCCACACCGCACCGAGCGAGGTCGTGGCCAGCATGGCGGTGATTGCGCCGGGCATATTGGGGACAAAGCCGGCGCAGCGGTCGCCCGGGCCGACGCCCATTTCCTTCAGCGCCTGTGCCAGCACGGAAACTGAATCGTAAAGTTCGCACCAACTGAGTTCGCGGCGGACCTTGTCTTCCGCCTGGAAGATGATCGCGGAGGTATTGTCACGGCGTGGCAACAGGTTTTCGGCGAAGTTCAGGGTCGCGTCGGGAAAGAATTTTGCCCCCGGCATCCGGTCGCCTTCAATCAGGACACGCTCGCCCCAGCTTGCCGCCTTCGCGCCGCAGAAATCCTTCAGGCTGACCCAGAATTTTTCCGGTTCGCTTATGGAAAAGTCATGAAACGCCGGATAGTCGGAAAATTCGACCTTCCATTGCGTTTCGACCGCGCGCTGAAAGGCGGTGATGTTGGCATTGGCGATCTGGTCGGTGGAGGGGCTCCAGAGCGGCGTGGGCACGGTGGCTCTCCCTGCTGGTCAGTAATCCAGCCCTTTTACCCGCGCGCCGGGGGAAATGCTAGACGGTGCCGGTGTCCTCTGGCGGAAACTATTCCAGCGCTTCGGCGGCGCGGCTGCGGTGGCTATCCTGGATATGGCTGCCGACTGCTTTCCACGCGGCCCAGAATACGGCGGCGTCATCAGTGAAGCCCAACCCGGCAATCACGTCCGGGATCACATCGGCCGGTACGATGAAATAGGCGAGTGCGCCGATCAGGATCGCCTTGACCTGAAGCGGCGTCTTCGGGTCGGTGGCGCAATACCATGCGGCGACCGCCTCGCGGGCGAAATCGATGCGGCCGACCGCGCGGCGGAACTTGGACCAGAAATCGCTCCGGACCGATTTTTCCTGTTCTTCAAGGCTGCCGAGGTCAAACCCGTTTGTATCGTCCTTGTCCATATCAGGGCATATGGTTATCGCGGCGGCAATCTGCTATCCGCATGGGGGCATAAATCTTCTGGGGAGTAGGCGATATGGAAGTCAAAGGCGTACCGGCAATCGTTACAGGTGGTGCATCCGGGTTGGGAGCGGGTACCGCAAGAGCACTCGCGGCGGCGGGCGCACCGGTTGCTGTGCTGGATATCAATATCGCGGCGGCCAGACAGGTGGCCGAAGAAATCGGCGGTGTAGCCGTCGAATGCGATGTTTCCGACGCAGCCAGTGCCGAAGCCGCCATCGCCGCAGCGCGCGAAGCGCATGGGCTGGCGGGAATTTGCGTCAATTGCGCCGGTATCGGGACGCCGCACCGTATTGTCGGGCGTGACGGACCGCTGGCGCTCGATGCCTATGCGAAGGTTATCCAGGTCAACCTGATCGGCACCTTCAATATCCTGCGGCTTGCCGCTGCGGACATGATGAAACGCGAACCGATGGCGCCGGACGGCGAGCGTGGCATTATCGTCAATACGGCATCAGTCGCCGCGTATGACGGCCAGATCGGGCAGGCGGCGTATTCGTCGTCAAAGGGCGGGATTGTCGGGCTGACCCTGCCGGCGGCGCGGGAGTTTGCGCGTTCCGGTATCCGGGTGCTGGCCATCGCGCCGGGCCTGTTCGAAACGCCCATGTTGCTGGGTCTGTCACAGGAAGTGCAGGACAGCCTGGCATCAACCCTGCCGTTTCCGTCGCGGTTCGGTACCCCGGCGGAATACGCGAAGCTGGTCATGCATATGATCGATAACCCGATCCTGAACGGCGAGGTCGTGCGCCTCGACAGCGCAATCCGGCTGGCACCACGCTAGCGCAAATCCCGAGCCGATTGATTCAATCGGCGACGACGATTTGCGGGAAACAAGCCCTCGGCAAATCCCGAGCCGGTTGATCCAATCGGCGCCGACGATTTGCGGAAATCAGGTTCTAGGGCGCGGCGATCAGCGTTTTTGATAGGGCCTTTGCCTTGCGGCGTATATCCGGGGAGAAATCCGGCAGCAGGGCATCGCGGGCCTTCACGGCAGGGGGAAATCCGGAATTGCCGGCGAGGATCAACCAGGCGGCGGCCTGCACCTCGTCGATCGCCACGCCGCGGCCCAGGGCATAGAGCGTCGCCAGCAGCAATTGCGCTGGCGGATGTCCCTGGCGTGCTGCCGCGTGGCACCAGCCTGCCGCTTTTTGCGGGTCGGCATCGACGCCCCGTCCATCGAGCAGTAATTCACATAATGCATGTTGGGCTTCGGGTAGTGCTGCCGCTGCGGCGCGAATATACCAGCCGATGGCGGCATTGAGTTCGATCCGGCCGCCGCGCCCCTGGTCCAGCATCAGTGCCAGGTTGAGCATCGAGGCGGCGTCATCCTGCGATGCCGCGGATTCGTACAGGCGCCGCGCTTCCGGTTCATCCTGTGGGACGCCATCGCCCGTTTCATACATCAGGGCCAGCTGGAACAGCGCATCCGGCTGGTCCTGTTCGGCGGCGCGGCGAAACCATTCGACAGCGCCTCGCCGGTCACCGGACGCCATTTGTGACCGCCCCAACGAATATTGTGCGGCGGCATGGCCGTTTTCGGCAGCACGGCGAAACCATTCAACGGCGCGCGCCTTGTTCAGCGGCACGCCCAGGCCTTCCGCGTAAAGGTATCCCATATGGTATTGCGCCGGGGCGTGGCCGCTTTCGGCGGCGCGGGCAATCAGTGCTGCCCCGTCGGCCCGGTGGGAATCCCGCGTCGCCTCGGACAGGACGGTAAGCCCGCGCTCATAGACAGTGCCCGCGTTTTCCGCAGCCTGGGCAATGCTGCCCCAAACCAGCAGCGCGAGGAGCGCCGCAGTCGCTGGCTTCACCGTGCGGTCTTCCATTCCGCGACGCGGCGTTCCGCTTCCTCAAGGTCTGGTCTTGAGAGCTCTTTTTCGATGGCGGTGATATTCTGCCGGGCGATGTCGCGCGCCTGGCCCTGCAAGCCTTTGGTCGCGAGTGTCAGCCATTTCCAGGCTTCGACACTGTCGCGGGTGGTGCCGGCGCCGGTGTAATACATCGTACCCAGATTGTTTTGCGCCCGGTGATGCCCCTGGGCGGCGGCGCGGGCATGCCATTTCAGTGCCGCGCGCGCATCGGGCGCGACCCCTTTGCCGAGCTGGTAGAAGACACCGATATTGTATTGCGCCGACGCAATGCCGGATTCCGCCGCCCGCAGGTACCAGGACGCGGCGGCCGCCAGATCTTTGGTCACGCCCAATCCGTTTTCATGCATGACACCCAGCATGAATTCGGCGTTGCCGTCATTTTGCGCCGCCAATGGGCCGAAGACGGAAAGGGCGCCCGGGAAATCGCGGTTTTCCAGCGCCGCCATACCGTCATCGAAAGTCGTCGCATGCGCCGTCGATATAGCCAGCAGCAGGGCGGAAACGGTCAGTAAAATCTTCATTGCGGCGCCACCTTGTCGATGAATTGTGCCAGGGCGATGTCACGCGTACTCAACCCGTCGCATTCATGCGTGGTCAACAGAATATCGACCGTCCCATAGACGTTCGACCATTCAGGGTGATGATCCAGCTTCTCCGCCTGCAGCGCGACCTGTGTCATGAATCCCCAGGCGGTGTTGAAATTCCTGAACCGGAACGACTTTCCGATAGCGTCACGCCCGTCGATGGCGTCCCATCCGTTCAACGTGGCGAGGGCCAATTCACGTGCGGCGCCGGTTAGTTTTTCGACCACAGAAATCTCCTTTGGAAGCCCGAAACAGTCTATCGAAACGGTCCGGCAGGCGCTATCGTTTCGCCCGTTATGGCTAAAATACTTGCTCCGACACTGGAAGACTTTGAAAACCTTGCGGCGGCGGCCTGGGAGACGATTCCCGAGCCCCTGCAGGTCGTGGCGAAGGATGTGGTCGTCCGGGTTGAGGACTTCCCGGACGAAGATGTCTGCGATGAAATGGGCCTCGACAGCGCCTTCGAACTGCTGGGCCTGTATCAGGGGGTACCGATTGATGAGCGCAGCGTCATGGACGGTGCGCCGGGGATCGATATGGTCTTCCTCTATCGCCGCCCGATGCTGGATTACTGGTGTGAATCGGGAGAGGATCTGACCGTCCTGGTGCGCCATGTTCTGATCCACGAAATCGGCCACCATTTCGGCTTTTCCGATGACGATATGGAAGCGCTGGAGGACGGTCTGGCCGAAGACTAAAGCAGTGCGTGGGCGTGTTGCCGTAGCGCCGGTACGACGTCTTCCTCGAACCACGGGTTCTTGCGCCGCCAGTGCAGGTTGCGCCAGCTCGGATGCGGCAATGGCATCTGGCGCGGCGCGTATTCGCGCCAGGCGGCAACGGTGGCGGTCAGCGATTTCTTGCGTTCCCGGCCTAGGTAATGCCGCTGCGCATACATCCCGACCAGCAGCACCAGTTCCACATTCGGCAGTTGCGCCAGAACCGGGTCATGCCAGGCCGGGGCGCATTCGGGCCGCGGCGGATTATCGCCACCGCGCGGGTCAACGCCGGGATAGCAGAACCCCATCGGCACGATGGCGATCCGGGATTCGTCGTAAAATGTTTCCTTGTCGACCGCCAACCATTCGCGCAACTGGTCACCGCTGCGGTCGTTCCAGGGGATGCCGGTTTCATGCACCTTCGTACCCGGTGCCTGCCCGATGATCAGCAGCCGCGCGTTCTCCTGCGCGCGTACGACAGGCCGTGGGCCGAGCGGAAGTGAGTCGGCGCAGATCGTACAGGCGCGAACGCGGGTCAGCAGGTCCTGGAGAGGGTTATTGGAGGTCATAGTCGACTTCCGGCGTATAGATCGCGCCCGAGGATGACAGGAAGCTCGAAAACAGCGTGAAACGGGATACCGGGACCGGGCCGTCGCAAAAGGCTGCATGGTCGATGATGAACTGGTCGACGCGTTCGGCAGGCGGGTTCTTCAGCCGGCCGAGGGTGATATGCGGCGTGAACTTGCGCTGTTCGGGCGGCAAGCCCGCATTGACCATCGCCGCCTCGATTTTGGCTTGCAGATGACGCAGCGCATCGTTCGGGGTGACCCGGGCCCACAGGGCGCGAGTCTTGAAGCCTTTGCCGAACTGGCCGACGCCCGAGATATCATAGGAGAAGGCAGGGGCCGTGACGGTGGCAAGGGCGGCGTCCACGTCTTCGGCAATTCCTTCCTCGACATCGCCGATGAAGCGCAGGGTCAGGTGCCGGTTTTCGGGTTTTACCCAGCGTGCGCCGGGCACGCCGCCGCACAGGCTGGTCAGGCGGGTTTGCAGGGTTTCAGGAACCGCCAGTCCGACGAACAGCCGTATCATCCGTCACAGGCTCCGGTATTACAGGAAAAGGGCGAGTACCCCGGTGTACCCGTACAGCCGGTTGTTGCTGATTTCACCGTTGGCGAAGAATCCGGTGAGCGGGAAATCGCCCAGCGCGTCACGGATAATGCCCAGTTCGGCACTGTCTTCGCCGAACTGGTTCGGGCCGCGCGCGACACAGGAATAATACAGCCCCGCGCGGATTTCCCGGCCGCCGGTGCGGCGTTTGAGGTCGTTCAGCATGCGCTGCATGTCTTCCACCGCACTGTCACGGTCGCGCCGGCAGAACATGATGCGGTCGCCTTCTTCCACCGAACTGCCGATGGCGACGGCGCCGGCGGATTCATCGATGCCGACCAGGTTACGGACCAGATAGTCTGCTGTATCCGAACCCGGGACCGGGAGGGCGGCGAAAATATAGCCTTCGATCCGGCTGAGGTCGCGGGAGAGGACATCGCCGATATCCTCCTTCAATGCATCCAGTGCGGTCTGGTCATCAATTCCGAACATGACGTTTTCTTCGGATTCAGTCACCGTGCGCGGCTGTCCGATGGGCGAGCAACCCTGAGTCAGGCCCAGTTGCACCGGGACGCTGTGCAGCGACAGCATTAGGCCGGACATGCCGCCTTCGTCGACGTTGTCGGCGAGCTGGGAGAAACGGCCGCGGGAGGCCGTCAGTCCGCCGATCAGGAACCCGTTGGTTGCCGTCGCAAGGTCTTCAATATCGTCCAGCAGGCTGTCGCCACGCGGGTCCGCATGGACAATGACCAGCGGTGAATCGACCTCCTTGAGCCAGTCGCCGTATTCCTGCCGCATGGCGCGAGGGTTGTCCATCGGGTTGCGGAATAACCGGAATGCGTCTTCCGCAATTGGCGCGATCATGACGGACATAGCTGGCTCGTCGAAATATTCCCGGTCCGACCCGATTACGCCCAGACCGACCGTACCGACCCAGTGGGGGACGCCGGTGGTTTGGCGCATGAAAATACTGATTTCTTCAAAAGAATCGGCATAGGCGTCGGTGACATACAGAAACCCGATGCGATGCGCGGCTTCCAGTTTGCCAAGGGCCAGAATGATGCCGCGCGCGGCTTCCTGCCAGGTTTCCGCAGTGGCATGGGCGGCGCGAAAGCTGGGTTCAGGGGTCAATTTTTTCTCCATTCAGCGCCTTGATCACGGTTGGCAGCATGCGTTTGACAATTTCTGCAATCCCCTGTGGATTGGGATGCATGCCGTCGTTTAAATTCAGTGTCGGGTCACCGGCGACCCCTTCGAGGAAAAAAGGATAAAACACGACATTGTGATCCTTGGCGAGTTCCTTGAACAAGTTATTGAACGCGGTACCATATTCCGTACCCATGTTGGGGGGCGCGAGCATGCCGGCCAGCAATACGCGCGCGCCGCGTTCTTTTATCCCTGCGATGATCCCGGCGAGGTTTCGCTTGGTTGCGGCGGGGTCGAGCCCCCGCAGCGCATCGTTCGCACCCAGTTCGATGATTACCAGATCAGGTTTGTCCTGCATCAGCCAGCCGAGACGGGAAAGCCCGCCGGCGCTGGTGTCTCCTGAAACGCCCCCATTGATTACCTGGACATCGTACCCAGATTTTCTCAAAGCAGCTTCGAGCCTTGACGGGAAACTGTCGCGTCCGTTTAGTCCGTACCCGGCGGTCAGGCTGTCGCCCAGTGCAAGGATAGTCGCGGCTGACGCAGGGCCGGTGGCGGCGACGAGCAGCAGCAGGCAAAGGGCAATTGATTTTGATGCGAGCAGGAATTTCATGGACGATATAAAATTTTCCGGTCCGGGTGAGCCAATTATCGCGCTGGACGACGTAACCCTTACACTTAGCAGCGCTGCCGGCATGGTCAATATCTTGCGAGGGGTTAATTTGGCGGTAACGGCGGGCGAATCCGTCAGTGTCATGGGGCCATCCGGTGCGGGTAAAACGTCATTGATGATGATCGTCGCCGGGCTGGAGCAGGCTTCGGGCGGGACGGTCAGGGTTGCGGGCCAGGTGTTGGGCAGTTTGAGTGAAGACGGGCTGGCGTTGTTTCGTCGCGATAACATGGGGATTGTGTTTCAGGACTTCCACCTGATTCCGACGATGACGGCAATCGAGAATGTGGCGATCCCGCTGGAGCTTGCCGGGCGTCATGATGCCATGGCACAGGCGGAAGCAGGGTTGAAGGATGTCGGGCTGGGGCACCGGCTGTCGCATTATCCCGGGCAGCTTTCCGGGGGGGAGCAACAGCGTGTCGCACTGGCGCGCGCCTTCGCCGCCGGACCACGGCTGTTGCTTGCCGATGAGCCGACGGGAAATCTCGACAACGACACTGGAAAACTGATCGTTGATTTGATGTTCCGCCTGTCCGCGGAGCACGGTACGACGCTGGTGCTGATAACCCATGAACCGGCGCTGGCGGAGAAATGTGCGCGCCAGATCAGGCTTGAAGACGGGCTGATTGTTACGGATAGCAGTGCGGTGGCTGCCGCGCCGCAAACAGGTTCGGCATGAGCAACCTGTCGCTGGCATGGCGGATTGCACGGCGGGAACTGCGCGGCAGCATGCGCAGTTTCCGGATATTTCTGCTTTGCCTGACGACCGGGGTGGCGGCGATCGCCGCTATCGGGTCCTTTTCCGAAGCGCTGAATTCCAGCATGCGGAATGATGCGCGCAATATCCTCGGCGGTGATATCGATCTTCGTCTTAGCCACCGTCCGGCCCGCGATGACCAGATTGCCTGGATGCAGGGCGAGGGGCGGGTGTCCAGCGTTCAGCAGATGCGCTCCATGGCGCGGGTGGGTGACAAGCATACCCTGGTCGAACTGAAAGGGGTGGATGCGACGTACCCGCTGTTCGGGCGTGTTGGCTTGTCGCCCGATATGGCCTTGCCTGATGCGTTGTCGCGGCAGCCTGATGGAGATTGGGGTGCGGTTGCCGAAGCGGCGCTGTTGTCCCGGCTGGGCCTCGCCATTGGCGACCGTATGCAGATCGGCGACGCATGGTTCCGGATTGCCGCCGTATTGACGCGGGAGCCTGATCAGGCGGCACGCGGCCTTGCCTTCGGGCTTCGGGTTATTATCAGCGATGATGCATTGACGGCCAGCGGGCTGGTGCAGCCCGGCAGTCTGGTCCGGTACCATTACCGTATCGCGTTGCCGCGCGAGGATATGGCGCCGGCTCTGCGGGAACGCATCGATGAACGTTTCCCGGATGCCGGTTGGCGCATTCGCGATACGCGCAATGCCTCGCCGGGGCTTGGTCGGGCTGTGGACCGGATTTCGGTGTTCCTTGTCGTGATCGGTCTGACCGCGTTGCTGGTCGGCGGGGTCGGGGTCGGCAACGCGGTTCGGGCATTCCTGCTGTCGCGCGCGCAGACGGTCGCGACCCTGAAATGCCTTGGGGCATCCAGCGGGACGATATTCGCGGTTTACCTTATCCAGATCATGATTCTCGCCACGGTGGGTGTCGTTGCGGGACTGCTGATCGGCGGCGCCGCGACCTTTGCCGGCAGTATGGCGTTTGCGGGACGTTTGCCCGTGGATCCACAATTCGGGGTGTTTCCCAAACCGCTCATTCTGGCGGCCGTCTTTGGCTATCTGATTACGTTCGCATTTTCCTTTTGGCCGCTGGCGCGGGCACGGTCGATTTCGGCGGCGACGCTATTCCGCCACCTGATTGCACCGGAAGGGCGGTTGCCCGGATGGCGCGACGGGGCCGTTCTGGCCGGGCTTGCGGCGTTGCTGGTGATTGTCGTGATCGGCAGCGCCGATGACCGGCGCCTTGCGACATGGTTCGTCATCGGCGCCGGCGGCGCGCTGGTGGCATTCCGGTTGGCGGCAAGCGCCATTACCGACCTTGCCCGGCGGCTGCCCCGTATTCGGCAGGCGCATCTTCGGTTGGCGATCGCGAACCTGCACCGTCCCGGCGCGCCGACGGCGGCGATTGCAACGTCGCTGGGGATGGGTTTGACGGTTCTGATCGCGGTTGCGCTGGTCGAAGGCAATATTGCCCGGCATATGGGCGAATCCCTGCCGAAACAGGCACCCAGCCTGTTCTTTATCGATATTCAACCGGATCAGACTGAAAAATTCGATGCTCTGGCGTCAACGGCGCCGGGAATCGGGACAGTGCAGCGCGTGCCGATGCTCCGGGGGCGATTTACGTCGATTGCCGGAACGCCCGTTGAATCAATCAAGCCGCCTTCCAGCCATGCCTGGGTTCTGCGTGGCGACCGGGGGCTGACCTGGTCACGCGAAGCGCCGGCCAGTGGCAGCGAGGTTGTAGAGGGAGCCTGGTGGCCGGCGGATTACAGTGGTCCGCCGTTACTGTCACTTGATGAAGGGGCGGCGCAGGCCTTCGGCATCGGTGTCGGCGATTCCGTCGGCCTGAATGTGCTGGGGCGTGAATTCGAAGCCAAAATTGCCAATCTGCGCCGTATCGACTGGGACAGTTTCGGGATCAATTTTGTCATGATTTTGTCGCCGGGCGTGCTGGAAGGTGCGCCCCAGACCCATATCGCGACGATACGGTCCGAGGTGCCCGCGGATGATAATGCTCTGGAATCGGCGGTTCTGGAGCAGTTTCCCAACATAACGGCGATCCGGGTGCGGGATATCATCAATCGCCTGCGCGAAATTATCGGGTATCTCGCGACGGCCGTCCGTTCGGTGGCCGGGGTGGTCATTCTGACCGGAATACTCGTGCTGACGGGTGCGATTGTCGCCAGCCGCAAACAGCGCATTTACGATGCGGTCGTGCTCAAGGTTCTGGGCGCAACGCGGCGCGACGTGCTGCTGGCCTTTCTGATCGAATTCGGTTTGTTGGGGATTGTGACCGCCTTTATTGCTGCAATTGTCGGCACGGCGGCGGCCTGGGGAATCGTGACGCGACTTTTGCAGGCCGACTGGGTTTTCCTGCCCGGCGTGGTCGTTCTGACGGCGTTTGCCTGTCTTTTGGCGACGGTTGGCGTCGGCGCGGCAGGAACTTGGTCGGCGTTAAGCCGAAAAGCCGCCCCCCTGCTGCGCAACGAGTAGCCTTTTTGCTGTGTTTGATTGTACGGAACGCTTGAATTGCGACGCATTCTCTCCAATATTAGCGATAACGTAATTCTTGCTTGAATGGGGGCAGACATGGCTTTGACGCCACGGCAACGTACAGTTTCATTTGGTTCGGCTTCGGCCAGCCGTGCCGAAATTGATGAGGGTCTGCGGAGCTATATGCTTCGCGTATACAATTATATGTCGCTGGGTGTCGCGCTGACGGGCGCGATTGCGATGGTTGTCGCCATGAATCCCGCGGTGATGCAGGCGGTTGCGCTGGGACCGATGAAATGGGTGCTGTTTATCGGCATTCTCGGGCTCGGCTGGATGGCGCCGAAGATCATGATGACAAAAAGCATTGCGGCCGCCCAGGGAGCATTCTGGGTTTATGCAACGCTCTGGGGCGCGCTTATCGCGCCCATGTTCTTCATGTACACCGGTGAAAGTATCGTTCGTGTTTTCTTCATCACCTCGGCGGCTTTTGCCGGGATGAGCCTCTATGGCTACACGACGAAAAAAGACCTTTCGGCGATGGGCCGCTTCCTGATGATGGCAACCTTTGGGATTCTGATCGCCGTCGTGGTGAACATTTTTATGCAAAGTGCAATGTTTCACCTGCTCCTGTCGGCTGTCGTGGTCGTCGTATTCGCCGGATTGACGGCATATGAAACCCAGGCGATCAAGGAACAGTATCTGGAAGATGACCATTCGGATCTGACTACACGGAAGGCAATTTTCGGTGCCTTCATGCTGTATGGCACCTTCGTGACGATGTTCATCTGGCTGCTGTCGATCTTCGGCAGTCGCGAATAGCGACAAGCGATAACCGTAAAAGTTCAGCCGCCCGGGCAGCAATGTCCGGGCGGTTTTCTTTTGTCCTTTTGCCACCGCTTTGCGGTATCCTGACCGTCGGTTTTATGGATGGCGTCCGGGAATGATCCTGCTTTTTACCGATTTCGGTTACGAAGGCCCCTATGTCGGACAGATGAAAGCCGTGCTGGCCGCACAGGCGCCAGGTGAGGTGGTCATTGATCTGATGCATGATGCGCCCCTGTACGACCCGCGCGGTGCCGCGTATCTGCTGGCGTCGCTGGCCGGGGAGATACCGCCAGGGGCGATCTGTGTCGCGGTGGTCGATCCGGGCGTTGGTGGCGAGCGGCCGCCGGTGATCGTCGAAGCGGACGGGCGCTGGTTTACCGGCCCTGGCGAAGGGTTGTTCGAAATCCTGCAGCGACGGGCGAAATCGGCCCGCCAATGGCGCATCGACTGGCGACCGGGTCGACTGGCGCCATCATTTCACGGCCGAGACCTGTTTGCGCCGGTGGCAGCGCGTCTGGCGGCCGGCGTGATGCTGAATTCTACCGAACTTCCGGACGGTTGGCGCGATGACCTGGACCGCCCTGGCGCCGATTGGCCCGATGATCTGCCGGCGATCGTGCATATTGACCGGTTTGGCAACGCCGTGACCGGTATTCGGGGCAACAGAATTGTTCCTGATTCTAACATTCACATAAATAAAACAGAGATCTATCCTGCGCTTGTATTTTCTGCGGTACCGGAAGGGGAGATGTTCTGGTATGAAAATTCGAATGGTATGGTGGAAATTGCGGCAAACAGGGCTGCGGCAGCTGATATTCTAGGCCTGACAGTAGGGCAGGAGGTCGGCGCCGAATTGACCTGACCCATATCCGGGGGAGACGCGAAGGCATGTCTAATCAGAAAAACGGTCTACAGGTTCTTGATCGCAAGACCTATGCCGAGGAAACGCCTATTTTCCGGCAAGGCGACCCCGGCAATGCCGCCTATGTCGTGCAAAGCGGCGAAGTGGAAATCTGGACATCCGAAGATGGCGAAAAGCGGGTTCTGGGTGTCGTAAAGGCTGGCGGAATTTTCGGTGAAATGGCGCTGATCGATAATTCGCCCCGAATGGCGTCTGCGACGGCCGTCAAATCGTCCGTCTGTATCGCGATTCCGGATCGGATGTTTCAGGAAAAGATGGATCAGGCGGATACGTTCATCGTGGCATTGCTGAGAATTTTTTGCAGCAATATCAGATCAATGCAGGCTGCGGCAGAGGAACCTGCGAAGTCAAAGCCGTAGTGTCGCGATGAGGCCGTTCTGCCCTGGAACCGAGCGCTGTCAGTTGCCGTCGGGGTGGATTGCTGTTTTATCAGCGCGAAAATTTTTCCGAAAATTCGATGTAATTTTTATAGATACCTTAAATACTGGTAAAATATATAAATATGCATGGAAATATATGGTAAATATCAAAAATACAAAGATATTTTATGTAATTATAGGTTTATGTAATAAAATTTGTGTATTTTCGAAAAAATACATGAGTTGTGACTGTCGTCACTGCGAATTCACCTGAAGCAGGCGATTATCCTGACACTTGGTCGGGAACAAAGAGGTGAATTCAATGATGACCCACTGTGCAGCCATCCGTGAAGCGTACAAGGCCATTCTCGCCGATTGGACTGTTGATGCCCTCAATGCTCAGGACAATGAAAGTCAGTTGGTTCACCAGACCGCCGTACTCGCTTCGGTTCAATTGAATGACACCGTTTCGGAAGCGAGTGTTCGAAAGATCCTCGAGCTGGGTAACTGATTTCGCCGGCGCGTCCGAGACCGTGAAAAGCCGGTTATAAGGCCAAAACGGCAGAAGGTTCTGAGCCGCTGTTACCATCCTGAACAGGTGATACGGCATTAATTCCACCGCGAACGGCTATGAGATAAAGCGCTCGCCGCATCCCCCTTGCGTCATAAGGTTTTGCCAGGCGCAATGGCAACCGCCAATACACGCCCCCCTATTGTTATCGTTTCTGACCCGGCTAGCCGCTGCGGCGCGCATTGATCTTATCGGTGGGAAGACAATGCATGCCTCTTCATCGACGGAAAAACCTGTGTTAATGGGGACAAATGATAATGGATTTTAACCATTGCGAAGGTATTCGCGTGGGAAAATCGACTTACCGAAATACCGATGAAAATAAATTTGGGGATTTTCGGTTTTCGTATCGCGAGTGTCTGTGGGGGGTATAAGTGAGTAAAAACAAAGGATTGTTGATTGCAGCGATGGAGCCGCAGTCAACCGAAGCGGAAGAATTCAACGACTGGTATGATTTGGAGCATGTGCCGGAACGGCAGACAGCGCCGGGGTTCCTGACCGCGCAGCGCTGGGTATGCGTACAGGGCTGGCCACGTTATATGGCATTCTATGATCTCGAGACAGTCGAGGCCCTTCAAAGCGACGAATATCGGGGTTTCTCAGGCGAAAACCTGTCGCCATGGTCGCGCCGGGTACTGTCCCGTACCCTCGGGGGGTACCGGATGGAGGGCACGCTGGTTTATCCGGAGGACGCGGTATCGGTACCCAAAGATGAAGCCGGCTATATGATACTTGTTCGCTTCGTCGGTGCCGGGCCGAACGGTGCCAAGGATATCACCGACGGACTGCGCCGCCAGTTTGAAGTGCGTGGCGAAGTGCGCGAGTTGCGCGTGTTTCGAAACGACGCGAGCAATGGAACGGAATACATTGGGGTTGTGGAGTTGGTAACACCGCTTGCCAGCCTTACGATTGACCTGACCCAGATGGGCCCCGATGCCGGAACCGTGCGGATGATGAATCTGTACACGCCGTATATGCGGCGCGGCGTCTGATCCGCAGTCTTGTCCGCCTGGTTGCGGTCAGCGTTTCGGCGCCAGGGAGCCTGCTGCAACAGTATCAATCAACGTTTCGAATTGGGTCATCACCGCGCCCAATGTAAAGCGATCAGGTAGCAGGCTTTCGCGTAATTCAACGTCAGTACGTGGGGCGGGTCTTTGCATCGCTGCGGCGAATTCCGCAGAGCTGGCCGTCAGGGTAATTGCATTTCCAGTAGGATCGATTTCCGCAATGCCACCGGCCTCTCGCCGGGCAATGACAGGGGTTCCAACGGCCAGTGCTTCCAGGGCGGCATTCGGCATGCCTTCCCAGCGGGACGGGAGTAAAAAGGCATCCGCGCCAGCATAGTAGCGCCAGGGATTGGTCGAAAAACCAGCGAATTCGATACGCGCCGAAATACGAAGTTGTGCGGCCTGTTGCTGAAGGTTCCCGGTTTCGCTGCCTTCGCCCAGTAGTGTCAGGTGCGCGTCTTCCGGCAGGGTGGCGAAGAGTTCGAGCAGACGGTCGAACCCCTTTTGCGGCGTCATGCGGCCGGCCGCAACGAAGCGAAGACCTGCACCGTGTTTGCGGATAGGTGGCGTTGCGGCAGTACGTATTGCCGCTGTATCGACGGGATGGGGCAGGACCTTCAGCCTGTCGCGATTCAATCCAAAATCTGTGGCGAATTCATTTGCGACAAGGTCGGAAGGACACATGATGGCGTCTGAAAGGGGGAAGTAGCGGCGATAAAGGTATCGCATCAGCCATGGCCATCGGGTCGTTTGTAAACTTGCTGATGGTGTGTTCGATTCCCGCGCGACAATGCGGGTTCCCGCCGGCATCCGGCGGCGTTGCATCAGAACGGCAAGGTTGACATGGCTGATCGTCGGCAGAACTATTCCGCTCGGTACAGTCTGAAGCGCCCGGCCCAGATGCCGCCATGCATGCCGTAACCGAGGCCTTTCAAGGTCCGTGATTGTGATGTCCTGAGGGACGAGATCGCGCAGCGGTCCGTTACCATTCAGGACAATCAGGGCGGGTATGAAACGGTCGCGGTTCAGGTGACGCGCAAGCGTTAACACAACGCGTTCCGCCCCCCCGCCGGCGAAGGACGGCAGAACGAAGGTAATATTTGTTCGGTCCGTGAGTGAGATTTCTGTGCTCCTGACTGTGTCGCGGTTTCTGGAAAACATTGAACTTTCGGGCTCGGTGCGACTTCACGCACTAGAAACAGGCCATTGTCCTGTGTGTGGCTGCATGTTTCGTTAGTCGATTACGGACCAATACAGTACGCGGAACATTTACGATGCGAATCGGATAATTTATTACGAGGCAGGTATTTGGTGAGAGATGTTTCGTACCATCTGCACCTGACCATATAGGCGGAATGCATTTTGCCACTGCGGCATGGCAAAGGCTCGGCCAAGACTTTGATAGAGTTACGCGGTTATGAAAATTTCCAGATTATTGCTCGATATGCCGATTAGGGAACTTCTGGCGATCGTGTTTTTTGCGGCGCTGGCGGTTCGGATTCTGAATGTCTTGGTCTTGCCAATCTCTTTTGATGCTGTTTTGGCGGAGGATGCCGCAATTTATTGGGATAGCGCCGGAGTGCTGCTCGAACATGGCGTTTTTGGCAGGATCATAGATGGCGTTGGCATCGTTTCCGAAACCGAAAGGATGCCAGGTTACGCTGTTTTCCTGGCGGGCTTACGGTGGCTGTTTTCTGATGCTTTGCTCGGAATTCTGCTTGCACAAGCTGTCTTGGACTCGCTGACCTGCGTATTGATCGCCGTTATTGGTGCTCAGTTTTCGCGCTCATTAGCACTGGTTTCTGGTTTTCTCGCGGTGTTTTGGGTGAATTTGATTATTCACAGCGCGATGATCCTGTCAGATTCTCTTTTTATGTTCCTGATTGTAGTGATGTTGCTTGGTGCGACGCGTTTTCTTCGCTACGGAAAAATAGGTGCGTTGGCGTTGGCTGGAATGTCGCTCGGACTGGCAATCGCGACTCGAAACGTTGCCCAATTGTTGCCGTTTCTAATGTTGCCGGCTGCGCTGATCGTACCGCTCTATCATCAAAGAGGCGTCCGCGTCGCGGCAGCATCAGTCGCCTTGTTTCTTTTTCTGAGTCTGCTGCCTGTATCGCCTCTAGTGTATCGGAACTATACGGAGTTCGGGACACTGGCGCTGACTAGTCAGGCAGGTACCCATCTTGCCGGCTGGGTTGTTCCGCTGGTAAGGCGAGCGGCGGATGGGACTCCAAGAGGCAAAGGCGCGTTTGAACTCGTTACCACCATCCAGCAGCGACTGGTGTCGGAAAACCTGGTGAGTGCGGATGCAAGCGAGTTTGAGAGAAGTGCCGCTTTTCAGCGTCTGGCTCTGAAGGAGCTGGCCGAATATCCCGTGTCATCGGTGGTAAAAGCGTGGTTTACCGGAGGGGTGATCAATCTGGCGGCGCCGGCAATATCAGTAGATCATCGAATTCGCCACCTGCCACATGCGAGCTTTGATAGCACAGAAGGGAATGGGTTAGCGGCACAAATAAGCAATATGCTTTCCAAATCCTCGACAATTTACATAGTCGCAATGGTGGGGGGATTATTGTTTGCGTTGATCTTTTCCGGAGTCCAGTTTTATGGTTTCTTGTGTCTTGCCCGATTGTCGCCATGGGCGGCATTGTTTAGCTGTTTGTGTCTCTGCTATTTCCTGATCATCAATGGCCCCGTAGGTTCTCCAAAATACCGTTTGCCCTTCGAACCTGTATTGATACTCTTCAGCGCATTGGCGTTTCTAGATTTATTTTACCGGCTCCGCCGTTCCTAGGATACCATCGTTGTCGTTTCCAACCAAAACTGGGCGACATCCGCGGCGCGCGCTTTTGGGCTGCAGAGTTCGGCGATTCGCGCCTTGCCATTCTGCCCCATTTCATTGAGACGTGGCCGGTTATCTGCCAACGCAAGAATATCCTTCGCTAGCGCGTCGGAATGAAACGTTGCGTGCAGGATTCCTGTTTTGCCCTGGCCGATGAATTTATCCCATGTTCCCAGCGAGATTGCGGGACGGCCCATGGCCAGCGCTTCGATGATATCGCGGCCCCAGGGATTGGCCTCCCGCGACGGTTTGATCAGTGCATTGCATCCGACTAAGACGCGTTCAGGTTCATCGACATGACCAAGAAACAGAAACATATCGGCCACCCCGCGCGTTGCAGCATAATCGGACAGAGTCCCGTTGTTTCGCGCAATTCGGCCTAGTTCGCCCGGTAATGATGCGGGGAGCTGCATATTGCCGGCGACGACAAACAGGATGTCTCGGCGACCCAGCGCGGCGAAGGATTCTGCCAAGTCTACGAGACGGTCAATCCCCCGTCCCCATGAAAAATTGCTGAGGCAGGCGAGTTTCAAGCGATTGTCCGACCCTAGTTCAGGATATGATTCCGGCATGACGTCAGGTGGTGCGGCACCGTTATAAATTACTTGGCCATATGGTTCCGTACCGAGGTGTCGGCCGAATGTATCTTTTTCGTTTTCAGTAATGAAAATCATGTTTGATGCAGTGTTGGCGATTACTTTTACCTGGAAACGGGCAAACCAGGAATCCCAGAGGTTGGTGCGAATATGGAATGTTAGCGGTGCAGTTATTTGCGGCTTGAGCCATCGTCCGAACAGAAAAAGAGATTCGTGATTGCAATGGATAAGATCGAATCGTTGAGCCGCGATTTTCGCGGACATATGGCGAAAGGCACTAGACCGTGGCCAGGTCGTCAGCAAAAACCGGCCAAAGGTATACAGGTTGCGGGACAGGCGTGGCAGAGATGAGATGGTTGGCATGTCGGGCATGACCTGCACTTCGATACCCTTAGCCTGATACATGCCCTGGATCGGTCCCGGTTTTTTGCACCACACGACGGGTTCGATACGTGAGCGGTCAATGTTGGACAGTGTCTGGAACAGGCTACGCGACGAACCGCCGAATCCGCCTTCGATATCCAGGCACAGAACGCGCAGCATCAGTACGGCTCGGGCATTCTAGGAAACACAGGACCGCCACGCATCGGCGGTCCTATAGTCCTGTGAATCAAAGAAGATATCGTGCCAGAGCTGAATCTGGGTGAGTGAAAAGATCATGTTTAAATTCTGTCCCGACCATTTTTCCTGTCCTTCCGGCATGGCAGCATGCCGGCGCAATTCATCGACGTTGATCATGTCCTACATCAGGTCCAGGTTGATGCGGTCGACGTATCCATTACACCAGTTTGGATCGGAGCACAAGTCGCCGAAAGGGGCGGAAAAGCCAATTTTCTTGCGAAATGCAAAGTCGTGATCAGTGTAGGTTTCCAGCATTTGCTTCAAGGCCAGTTTGCCATTTTTCCCATCATGTACTGCGCTCTCGTCCATGGCGAAGCGGGCGAGGATGAGTTCTTCACTGCAGAATGGTGGACGACCTTCGATGGATTGAGACATAAACATGCGATCATGGCGGGCCAGAAGTCCGTGGAGCACTGTTTCGATTGTCGCAACGGACGCACGTTGCCTGGGAGTCATGCTGGCCAGTCTTGGTGAACTTACAAGGTCCAGCCGGCTGGAGATCGCGTTGTCGATCCCCGATTGTCCGACGAGACGTTCCATAACTGGTTTGCCAATAAAGAATTTGAAAAGTGTTTCGACGGAGTCTGAAAAGTCCCAGTCTGGAAAATAGCCGAGAAAGATATCATCAGCACCTTCCCCGGTTAGAAGCACGGTTGCGCGGTCGCGGATTTTTTTTGCCAACAGCATGTAAAGTGAGGTGGACGCTCCATAGAGTGGCTGCTCGTGATACCAGATCGCTTCCGGAAGCGCTGCGCGCACTGTCGGCGCGTCAAAGGTCCAGGAGTCGTTCTCCAAGGCGCATTGTGATGCGATGCGCTGGATATATGCTTCTTCGCTGCGCGGTAGGTAGTAGCGAGCGCTATTGTCATCGAACAGCACGGAAAATGTCGGGTATCCGGTGATCCTGAGCCGTTGGTCGGAGATCAGGCAGATCAGACTGGAGTCGACACCACCTGACAGCTGGACTCCGGCTGTCCTGTCGGCGTCCCAGCATTGCTTGAGAGAGATATCGAGGGCGCTCTGCAGATCCATTGCGTCGGGGTGATTGACGATGGTTTGATCCAGCTGCCAGTAAACCGTTTCGCTTGTCTGTCCGGTGCTGAGGTCGATTACCGCGTAACGGCCTGGAAGGAAAACATCGATCCCTTTGAACAGCGTCAATGGTGGTTTGAGAAACTGGAAGGCCAATTGTTCCGGAATCGCTTCCCGGTTCATTTCCTTCGGAATTTTAGGGTGCGCCAGAAGAGGCTTGATTTCCGAGGAAAACGCCCAGAAATCACGACCCCTGTGAATATATAACGGCTTGATGCCAAGCCGGTCCCTTGCGATCAGGATGCGTTGGCGCTTGCGGTCGAAAATCGTTATCGCAAACATACCGGTCAGGCGGGCGAAAACGGCTTCTCCCCACGCTGCATATCCTTCAGCGATAACTTCGGTGTCGCTGGATGTGCGAAATACATGACCCGCGATCTCAAGTTCCCGCTTAAGGTCGCGAAAATTGAATATGGCACCATTCAGGATGATGGCGATCGAGTGGTCGGCTGTTTCAAAGGGCTGGTCGGCTGCACTTGAAAGGTCATGAATGCGCAGTCGCCGTGCACCGAGCGCGACTGAATCTTCAATTACGGTTCCGCCAGAATCGGGACCACGATGAAATAGTAGCCGGTCGCATTGGGACAACCAGCCCTGCGCCTCGCTCCGAAACGCATCCCTGCTATCTCTACCGGTCAGTTGGACAGTGCCGACAATACCGCACATGGGACTTCCTAGCCTTGTCTCTAACGGGCGCGGGCGGGGACGCCCATTACGGTAACGGCCTCTGGCACGTCGGACACAACGACCGCGCCAAGCCCGATGAATGCTCGTGCGCCAACTGTCACGCGTTGGCGTACAGCTGCGCCCAACCCGACCCAGCATCCTGAACCAAGGTCGACCTGGCTTCCCACCTGGGCCTGCGGACATACGACCGCGCCGGATCGGATGCGCACAGTATTGCCGATCTGCACGAGGTCCCCGATCTGCACCCAATCCTCGATGAACGTATCATCGAACGCGCCACGAGCGATGGTTGTATTTTCGAATATGTTGACAAAGGCACCGATCTGGACGCCCCCAGTCGACGGAAAAACATATGTTTCCCCTTCATTGTTTCGACCGAGAGAGAATGGGTCGAAGCCAATCCTCGCGCCGGAGCGGATCCTGCTGAAAGGACCGATCGTGACGGAATTGTTCAGAGTGACATGGGATTCGATAACCGCGTTGTCCTGCAGGGTTATGGTCCCGTCCAATATGCTGAATGGCCCGATTGTGACATCCTTGCCCAGCTTCACATCGGGCCCCAGGATGGCTGTCGGATGTATGCCTGCCGCCGGATGCTGACGCATCAAGTGATATGCCGCCTTGCAGATGGCGAATTTCGGTTTCGAATGGCTGAGAACGGTTAGTCCCTTGCTACGGGCTTCCGCAACCAGATTTGGGACAGTGATGAGCAAACCGACCTTGTCCGGAATCGCCTCGATTGCACGCGGCCCGTCGTTCAAAAAACAGAGAGCGTCCGGCGTTGCATCATGAAGCGGTGCGGGGTGAGAGACAGGATTGTCACCACCTTCATAATCGCACTCAAGAATCGCGGCGATCTCGCTGGCGCAGGTTGCCTTCCAGGTTCCTGTCATCCGCTCATGTCTCCCAGTGGCCGATCCGTCACGCTAACCGGCGACAGCATTGCATATTGCGGATGTAATGTGCTCGATCTCTTTCTGCGTCAGATATGGATGCATTGGCAAGCTGAGAACTTCTCCGGACAGGGTTTCGCTGACGGGGAGGGAGCCCTCGCCTGCGCCATACGTCCGGTAAGCTGTCTGGAGATGCATCGGTAGCGGATAATAAACGGCTGTCGGAATGCCGAGATCTTTCAATGCGGCGGAAATAGCATCCCGCCGGTCGGCTGGCACCTTGACCGTATACTGCGCCCAGGCGCTGGACCGGCCCTGGTACCGGGCCGGCGTCTTCACCACATTGGCAAGGTGCTTGTCATATTGTCGCGACACGGCTTCGCGCCGTTCAATTTCCGCCGCGAAATGCGGCAGCTTCGCCAGCAGAACCGCCGCCTGTATCGTGTCCAGCCGAGCATTCAGCCCGACGCGGATGATGTCGTATTTTGCGCCGCCTTTGCCATGGGCGCGGATCGACCGCATCGTATCCGCTAATGTGTCGTCATCGGTCATCACCGCGCCGCCGTCGCCGTAACAGCCGAGCGGCTTTGCCGGGAAGAAGCTGGTCGCGGTCGCGCGGCACAGCGTACCGACCCTAGTATTGCCCAGGCTGCCGCCGAAACTCTGCGCGGCATCGTCCCAGACTAAAAGGCTGTGTTTTTCTGCAACCGCGTTCAATTTGTCGTATTCAACGGGGAGGCCGAACAGATCAACGGCCAGTATGCCGCGTGGGACGAGCTTTCCGGCCGATTTGACGGCCTGGATACGCTGTTCCAGATCCGCGCAGTCGATATTGAAATCGTCGGGATCGACATCTACGAAAACCGGTGTCGCGCCGAGCAGTAGAATGGCCTCGGCCGTTGCGGTGAAGGTGAAGCTGGGGACGAAAATCGCGTCTCCCGGCCCGACGCCTTCGGCCATCATGATCATGACAATGGCGTCCGTGCCGCTGGAACAGCCCAGCACGTGCTTCGCGCCGGTAAAACCCGCGAGGGCGGCCTCCAGCTCCATGACTTCCGGACCCATGATGAACCGGCCATGGTCCAGGACTTTTTGGATGGCGGCATCGATGGCGGGCTTGTGCGCCTGGTACTGTGCTTTCAGGTCAACGAAGGCGATGGGGGCATTTTCATTCATTGGCTTCAATCCGAACCAGTCCGTTGTCAGTTTCGCGATATGTTTCGCCTGTCCGGGGACAGGTCAGATCTTCGCTGAGTCGTTCCCCGGACCGGCTGACCCAGCCGATCCGGCGAGACGGGTTTCCGACGACCAGCGCGTAGTCGGGGATGTCCAGTGTGACCACGGCGCCGGCGCCGATCATGGCGTATTGCCCGATGGCCACGCCGCATACAATCGTGGCGTTTGCGCCGATTGTCGCACCCCGGCGGACGAGGGTTTGTGCAAATTCGTTTTTCCGTTCGACGAAGGCGCGCGGCGTCAGCACATTCGTGAAAACGCAGGATGGACCGCAGAAGACATCCTCTTCCAGGGTGACGCCCTTGTAGACCGCGACGTTGTTCTGCAGCTTGCAGCCATCGCCAATAATGACATCCGGTCCGACCATGACGTTCTGGCCGAGGACGCAATGTTCGCCGATCTTGGTGCCAGAAAGGACATGAACAAAATGCCAGACTTTCGTTCCGCTGCCGATTGATGCGCCATCATCTACAATTGCACTCGCATGAATAAAGGCGGCGTTGCTCATGATGCTGATACGTCTACGGACGTCTCTTTTTTCATGGATGTCTGGCAGGCATCCAGTACTGATAGGACCCCGATGGCTTCGGCCGAGTCGGAAACCGGTCGCTGGCCGGTATTGCAGCAATCGATAAAATGTCTGACTTCTTCCTTTAAGGGTTCCGTGTCGCCATATGCAATGGGGATTGCATCGGCTTTCTCCATAATGGGCAGGTCTTCATGCCAGCCAACCTTGTGGGGGTAAAATAATAGCTTGTCGTCGCCGTCTAGCGTGTCGTTAAAAACGACCATTCCCTCCTCGCCGACAACGACGAGCCTTTGGTCCTTGAAGGGGTGCAGCCAACTGACGAAAATGTGTGCCTGCTGACCGTTACCGAAATCAAAATGGCTAAGGGTCATGTCGACGACTGTCGGACTCAGCCATGCATTGCCATTGCAAGTGACCTTCTGCGGCCGCCGCCCATATAGAGCCAGAATCATCGATATATCGTGCGGGGCGAAAGACCACAGAACGTTTTCTTCCCGTCTGATTTTACCAAGGCTGGCACGGTTCGAATAGGCATAGCGGAGCATGCCTATTTTCCCGCTATCGACGATGGCCCGCAGGGCGGTGAAAGCGGGGTGATAGAGAAGGAGGTGGCCAATCATGAGCGTGAGGCCTTTGGCATCGGCAAGCTCGCTTAAGGCCTTTGCTTCGTCCAGGTCCAGGCAAAGCGGTTTTTCCACAAAAACATGCTTGCCGGCATTGAGCGCTTCTTTCGTAAGGGCGCCATGCGTGGCAGCAGGTGTTGCGATCATGACGGCATCGACATTTGGATCCGCAAACATATCCGCTGCCGTGGCGTGCCGTGTTGCGGCGGGATACTGCTGGGAAAAGGCGAGGGACGTTTCGGGGTTCGAGTCCGCGATTGCGGCGAGAAAGCCCAAGTCCGATACATTTCGAAGCAAGTTCTTGCCCCAGTAGCCGGTACCGAGGACACCAATACGAGCAGACATCAAATTCACTTTCTCAAGGGACGAGGTTTTATCAAGGTAGGGGTGCTCAGGTTTGAACCTGATGTTCCGTTATTCAGATATCGACAATATCGCGTAACGGTTTTATGTGTCTCCGACAATGTCTTAACTGATATTTCAAGATTCGGCCGGATTTACAGTGATGACGCTGCGATACGGTTCGCAATTCGCAGCAAGCGCTTCGGCGAATGCCTGGTCTTGACTGCTTCGCAAAAGGTTGAGGCGGTCAACTTGACTGACGACTTCATTCCCGCTCCACCAGATCGGGTGCGTGAGAAGCTGTAATGCGCGGCTTTTTTCAATTGCGGGGTGATCAAGTGGGTGGCCATATGTCCATTCGCCCCTGCTGTCGGAACAGTACCCCATGTCCCGAAAGAAATAAGGTTCATAGGTATGCCGTCGCCCGCCGATCCTGCCCGGCAAGCCAAGCAGTGCCCTTGCCGGGCGATGAAAACTGATTGTCCGGACCGGCTTTTCCAGCAGCGCTTCGAGTATCGTGCATTCGCGGGACGCTTCCCGTTCGAGTGGTTCGCGCTCTGCCGGGTACAATGACGCATCAAAATGCAGGCCGACTTCATGTCCCATTTCCATAATCTGTCTGAGGTCGCGTATGTTTTCCGATGAAAAGGGGTTATAGAGTTCGGAGCGCAATAGGACAAAATATGATGCTGTCAGTCCAAAGTCGCTTTCGATTGCGGCAATTGGGAGCGCGGCCTGAACGGACATGTCGATATCGTGCCGTAACACCAAATGACGCATATCGGGTTGCGCTGTTTCGAAGTTGCACACCACATATCCCATTTCGCGAAAGCGGCGCAAAATCGCTGCGTATCCTGGCGCGGTAAAACTCCGGGCTGCGTCACCGAATTTATCAGTGTCAGATGGCGCCATTCCAGCCAACTCCCTTGCTGGTTAGGTAATCCGCAATATGCCAGCCGCTCGGGCCGTAATGCCCTCGCCTGTCGGCTGCGACGATGCGGTATGGCCAAGCGGCATAGGCGCAGGTGGTCGTCATCCAGTAGTCTAAATACCGTTTCTCAAAGCGGTGCCAGCGGTCGCGCCCGAATGGCAGATGCATAGCTTTTGCCGCGAGGCGTAGCGGTCGAATCCAGTTTGGGCGAATCCGTTGAGGGTTCACGGGCGTGTCTTTCCACACGCCAGCCCAATTGTCCCGTTCCAGTACTGTGCGATACAGGGATTCACCTTGCTTGGCGGCAAGCGGCGCTTTTGCCCAGAAATCGAGATAAGAACGATCCCAGAGCGGGATGCGCCAGTCGAGTTTCATGTATTCGTATACTCTTTGCCCGTTAAGCACGTATTTGCTCTGACGATCATGGAATTCGATATACTCATAAATGCCATGGTCCCGGTGCGGCGCGACGGGCCATACGCCGATACCGGCAATTGACTGACGCAGCAGGTGACCGATTCGCTCAAAATATTCTGGCGTCATCAATGTCGCCCAGTGCTTGAAATGCTTTTGGATCAGGGAGTTCACGATGAGGTTGAGTCGCTCTTCTTCCGTGCCGGTTGGCGTGAACAAGGTTGCAGGAATATGGTTTCCAGCAATGAAATCACCGGATTGGCCGTTTACGACGACGGTCTCGTCCGTCAGGACGCCGCGTTGCCGCAGAACCGTTAGCATTCGATATTCCTGTGGAAAATGCATGCCGGTCAGACTGTCGGAATAGGATTTGTAGCGTGCGTAATCGGGATCATGAAACATTTTGCCCATTGCCGCATTGGAATAGGGGACAAAGGACCATGTATATCCTAGACGCTGGGCTACTTCCCGGCTGACTTCGGCTTCCCGGTTACCGGGAACGCCATAGGCCACACAATGAACGTTCTCATAGCCGGCCTCCTTCAGGCCGGATGCGATCATTCGGGAATCGAGGCCTGCCGACAGAGGTACCAGGACGGGACGGTCATCAATCCCGGCGATGAGGTCATCTATCAGTTGCTCATTCAGCGTCGAGAGGTGCTGTGCAAGATTGTCCGGATCGGCATCTGTTTCCTGGCACCATGGTTCCCACCGATGGTACTGCCGCTGCGACGGTCCTGTTTCATCGACCCAGAGGAATTCTCCGGGACCCAACTGGGTGACGTTTCGGTATAGCGTCGCGTTTCCGATGGTGAAGCCGGACAAGGCGACAGCTGCCAGTACATTCGGGTCCATCTGCTCGGGACCCAGGTTCATACGACTTTCCATTGCCGGCCCGTAATGGGTTGCGGCGACGCCTGTCGGCGTTTGCGCCCAGATCAGCGGATAGCTACGGACCGGATCTACAGCGGCAAATGAGCAGTTTTCTCCTGATACGACCAGACAGAAATGTCCATCGAGTTGGTCGAGCCACTTGGAGACGGATGCTGCGGTCTGTATGGCAGCTTCCCGTGCGATTGACATATCGTCCCGGCCTTTGACATGGCCGCTCAGCCAGACCGTTGTGCCGGTCAGGTCGACCCGCCGTGGCCCGACCGGAGCGCCGCTCAGGAATTCAATTTTTGACGAATGGGTCATTTATCGGAATGGTCCTTGTCACCGATTTTGCGGTGCATCGTGCTTTTCAATCAGGCCGGCCTCATGGAACCGGTCAAGGTACTGCTCGACCGTATCCAGGGGGAGCTTGAGTTCCCAGGCGATATCGATCAGGGATCGGTCGCCTTCCAGCATCATCATGAGTTCTTCGGTCTTTAGGTTGAGCTGCCGGTCTACCCGCCAATCCACCCAAAGCCCATACCGCGACAGCATTACGGGCCCCTTGAACCGTCGGCGCGGATAGTAGTTCCGGTTCATCGCCGCAAAGACATTGAGGATCGCCTGCAGGGCTTCCTCTAGGTTTTCGGGATCGATGATGTCGGGATTATCCGCGCTGGTATGGTATTCTTCATACGGCCAGCGGGTGAGCGACGGCGTTGGAATATCGTAACCGGGCCCGTTTGTGATCATTTCATCGCTGGCAACGACGTATCGGAATTTCCCGGTCCGCTCGGCGCCATGTTTGCGGTGTTGGGGGAGAACCGACAGGAAAGCCCGGTCGATAAGTGAGTCTTCTTGCCTGGAATGCTGCAGAATAAAGGAATTCGGGTGGCCGACCATTTCGCAAAACCATGCGTAATCGATCCGGTCCACCTTATCCTGATTGTTGGCGAACCAGGCGATAGTACCGATCGTCTCCGGTACGATGAGCAGTCTGAATCCGTATTTTCCACGCGGCGCCGCCGCGAGCCGTTTGGCCATCTCGACCCCGACCACAAGACCCGCGATGGAATCGTTCACCTGCATGGGGTGACAGATATTCGTCAGGAACATCAGGTCCCGGTCACTTTCACCGGGGATGTAGTACTCACCGACTGGCATGGGCACGTCATCGAAACTGACGTCGATCACGCCCGTGACGGGCGTTGAATCATCCAATCCTTCCAGATCCCGGTGCCGGACGCAGAAACCCCAAGAACGCTCATAATACTTGAACTCCCATGGAATGTCGTTCGGCCGGTCCGGACGGGACCAGATGTGGTCGCGTATTTCACCCAATGTTGCGGCAATCTTTACCGGTTCGGAATACGAAAGCAGGTGTAGCGGGTTAACGGCGAAGTCGGCTATGCGCTCGCCGCCGACTTCGAGCCAAGCTTCGTGAACGTTATAGCGTTCCGGAACCCACCAGGTCAGTTGGTCGGACCTTGCAGGGTATTCATGCATCTGAAAGCTATCAGCGCCGATATACGCGTCACAATGCTGAATGGCCTTGACGATATCATCGGAATTGATAGTCCGATGCATCGGGTGCAGTATTTCCAGGAGTTCCATCATCGTTTTCGGTGACGACACATCGGTCTCCTTGTTGCCGTGAATATTCGGCAGGACGGTATCTTTATCACGAAAAGCAATCCTGCATCACTCTGCGTGTAAAGGCTTCGCCACCCATCCGGTTCAGGTGATCAGGGTCATAAAACTGGCTGCGTGGAAATGGCTGATGCCGGTAGTTGAAGTAGCGGGCGCCGACACGTTCTGCCATTCCCGAGAACAGTGCCGCAGCGTCTGCTTCTGTCTGTAGCGTTTGTGCGAGCCCAGAAAATATGTGGTCAAGCGGATACGCGACGAAACAGACTGATGCCCCTTTTCCGACCAGCCATGCCGCAAGTTCTTCATACTGCGCCAAGACCGGATGCTTGAGGTCAATCCGAAGTGCGGAAGAATCGTAAAGAATAACATTGGCGAATGCCCGAACACGCTCGTCGTCCCAGTCTGCAATGCTCGTGTCGGCGGTCTGTGATCCATCGTCTGTTTGAAATTGCCGAACACGTTTGAACTCGCCGCCGGAAAGAAAATTCCGCCAATGTCCGATAATATTCGTGCGGTATACCGGGATTGACAGCTTCAGTACGTCGATCAGCCAGGCATTACCGGCGAAAAGAAAACGGTCGGTTTCGAAGCTTTGTAACAGGCGGCCCGGGGTCAACTGCTGCAGGTCAGCCTGAAGAATAACCTTACCAGGATTTACGCGACTGTAGTACAGGCGCGCCTTGCCAATGACATGATTTAATGTATCTGCCGGAAAGCCGAGACTGATGATGTCGTCCGATCCGGTTATTCCCATGGCAACATGAGAATCGCCAAACGCGGCATTCGGATTGGCGGCGGTTCTCAGAAACCGCGCATGGGCTTCGATATTCTGGTTCGGGGCGACGTGGGTTCGGATCAACCATTCTGAGCCGGCGCCAAACAAGAGGAGAGGACCCAGGACAGTGGCAAGGACCATCCAGAGGAAGCGGTGAAACATGCTAGAATTGGAAGTAGAGGAATTCATTTTGCCGGCCGATAAAGATCATATACGCCGACGCTAGATAGCCAAGCGCGATCAATGCTGCGGACGCGGGAGTTGGACGCCAGATTATATATCGCTCCCAGACGGATTGCGGCGGTTTCGGTGGATTGAGTACAGGGTCATGGTGGCGCATGATCTGGTGTGTGTTCGGGAGTATCCAGATTATGGCCAGCAGAACGGCGTAATATCCGATCTGGCCTCTTCCATCGAAATAATTGAGGGTCTGATATGTGGCCGGTATGCCAATTGACTGCAGTATGGCTGACGTCGCTGCCTGATATGTTGGCGGCAGTACCACACCATCGACGCCGCTCATGGCCCGAAGCATTTTAAAGGCTCCGTCAATCGTTTCCGATCTAAAAGGAACCCAGGAAACCGCGACTAGGATGAACACGAAGACTGTCGTCAAGGAGGCCATAATGGAGCCTGGAACCGAATCCGGGCTCGTCCCATATTTTCTGCTCTTAAAATCCCGATAGGCATGATTGATGAGAATCATACCGCCGTGGAAAACACCCCACATTATGAAGGTCCATCCGGCACCATGCCAGATACCACCCAGTATCATGACAATCAGAATATTGCAGTATCGTTGCAGTTCGCCGTTCCGGCTGCCGCCTAAGGGAATATAGAGGTACTCCCGCAGAAATTCGGACAATGTGATATGCCAGCGGCGCCAGAAATCGATGATGCTGGCCGCCTTGTAAGGTGAGTTGAAGTTGATCGGTAGTTTCACGCCAAACATTCTGGCGATTCCGATCGCCATGTCGGAATACCCGCTGAAATCAAAATATATCTGAAACGTATACGCCAGTGTCGCGCACCAAGCTTCCAGAAATGTGATCGCCGCGCCGCTGTCGGCAGCCAGAAAAACTGGTGTCGAATAAGTGGCTATTCCATCGGCAATCACCAGTTTCTTGAATAGCCCAAACGAGAAATAGGTGAATCCTACAGCAAGATTTTGCGCGACGGCTCCAAACATGTTCTCCCGCGTCAGTTGGGGGATCGTTTGCTTGTAATGCACGATCGGACCCGCGATGAGCTGTGGGAAAAAAATGACGAAGACCAGATATTTCAGAAAGGAGGATTCCCCTTCGCGTCCCCGGTAGACATCGACGACAAACGCAATTTGTTGAAAGGTAAAAAACGAAATTGCCAACGGTAGAATGATCTTGTCGATGCCGTTGCTCATAATACCTGTGGTCAGCAGGGTATCGACCGTAAAATTGGCGTATTTATAATACCCGATCAGTGCCAGGTTGAATGATACGGCAACGCTTACCAGGACAGGGCTGCGATAAATTACGAGCAGGCGACCGAATCCGTAATTGACCCCGACGGAGATCAAAATTAGCAGGATATATGAGGGGTTCCACCAACCGTAAAAAATGAGCGAGGCAATCGCCAGGCAATAGAGCTGTATATTAAGATTACGGAATCGCGCCGTAGCGAAGAACACGGCCAGCGTGATTGCCAGGAATACAAAGAATTCAAGGGAGCTGAATACCATCAGATCGTGTGTTGAATGCCGGCTAAGTCCGGATCATGAACTTGTTTTTCGTGCATCTGTTCGGGTGCGGTGGAGGTGAAAATATTGTCCTACCGGATCGTCCCGATCGTCGGGATCGGCGATAGCGACGAGATCTTGCACGGTAAATGTCAGGGTAAACTTGATACGATCGGATTGGTTCGCTATCGACCGGTGTACAAGTAGCATGTCGAACAGGACCCCTGTTCCAGAGGCAGCCACGATGATGGCCTGCTCATCTGGCAGGTTGTTTTCGGGAACAGATGGGTAGCGCGGATCGCCTGACGTATGATCCAGAACACCTTGCCTGTGTGTTCCCGGGTATACAGCCATTGTACCATTGTGCGTGTCGGCGTCCCGGAGCGGCAGCCAGATGCGAAAAGCCTTATGTGACCGCATGCTGGCATAGTCTTGGTGCGGTGGCAGCAGAAAGTCCGGTTCATTGGGTATATCGACGCGCATGCTTTGTGAAAATGCGGGTAATTCGAACTGGTAGTGCTGCAGCAACGCGGCAATCGGCTCGGTCTTCGCCAGATGATCGCCAATGCGTCGTAGTGCAGGAAGACCTTGGATCAATTGATACAGTATACCCCTATAGGCGCCGCCGCGCCGAAAGGCGCCAAGAAGACCGTCATCACGGTGCCCGGATATTCCAATGCGCTGTCCACATGATTGCGAAAGCTGTGCGATTTCCTGCTCGAAATTTTGAAGGAGGTCTGATGGCACGAGGCTGTCCAATACCGTATACCCGTCAACCTCCAAGGCTGCGACGGTTGTATCCCGTGTCATGATTTCGTTACCTCTGCGTCAGTTCTATTGGCCGGTATCAGGCTTTTGACCAGGGAGCTTTCCATCCGGCGGGCAATCCTTGCGGAACCATTAGATATCGGTTCGCTGATATGGCGATTTATGAGTTGCTCTCTCGCCGTCTGCTTGGCTTTCCAGCGTGCCCGTATCTCTTTCATGGGCAGGGAAAGAAAGTCGCGTAATTTTTCAAGGAAATCAGAATCATAAGCGCTGAACAGGAAGATACCCTGTTCAAAGTCGAAAGCTGCCTCTTCCCGGAGCTTTCGCCCCGGCGCCTCAATATAAACCATCGGCTTATCCTGACACAGGCAATAGCCGATCGTGGAACCTGATCGGGAGACAATGAGCAGTTCCGGTTTATGTATCTCGTAGCGAAGGTCGGTGCCTGATTCATGAACAGTGAGGCCAGCGTTTCGTGCAGCAGTCAGGATCGGGTCAGCGTCGAGATACCGAAATGCGGGATACGGTTTATAGACGATGGGATGCGGCGTGTGGGCTAGCACATCGGTAACGATCTGTTCCTCAAAAGCGCACTGGGTATGGTCGCTCATTGCCCGGTGTAATTTGTCCCCACCCCCCATGTACAGACCTGAGGAGATGTACCAAATTCCCTTGGGGCGGCGAAGGCGTGAGAGAAGCGGCTTCCGCCGATAGAAGGTTGGCATCCCAACGGCAACGCTATTCGCATTCGGGACATCTCCTTCTTCGTCTTCAGGCGCGAAGGTGAAATGCACGTCACTGATCATGGTTTCATGCAGAATTGGGTTGCGGTCATGGTGTTGCGAGATACGGCGCGTTGCACCATGCGAGAACGTGAATATGGGTAGTGCGCGTTTGCGGAAACCTTCCGCGAGGGCGATTGCTTCAGACGACGCGATCGTCGAACTTGCCAGTCCGGAGTTGTGGGGCAAGCCATTTTGCATGAAATCGTCGACCGTTCGTCTTGCCGCCAGAAAACGCGCTGCTGATTCTTCGGTATCTCGTCTGATAATCGAAAGACAGCGCCGCTGATTGCGCTCATCGAGAGACGCCGACAGACAGGATTTCAGCAGTGGTTCGATTTCATCAACGATCCGACTGGCTTCGTCGGTATCGGATTTCGTCAATTCTTTTGGCCTGGGGTCGCGGATGGGTTTCAGTTGAAGTCCTCGACGCATCAGCGATATTCCCGCGTCCTTGAGCAAATCCGGGTCGCGATGGCAGAAAATTGTACCCTGCCAGGGAAGGAAGGAAAGTTTCTCTGCGGCAATGACCTGCAAACGGAATGTGATTTGCCCCAGGTCTGCGAGGCGCAGTCGCCGCCAAAATCCCGCAACAGGAGGTTGGACATAGGGTAATTTTTCGGAATCGACCTCTATCTTGGGAGACATGACGGCACTCTCGCCATGTCTGAGTTCCTGCCATCGAAATGTGAGAACGTTAGTAAGAGGCTTCGTCGTTCCGATCATCTTGGGAATACAGACGGGACGGTCGTCGTCCTCGCGACGCAGTAACAATGCGTCATAGACAATACGTTGGCAGCTCCATGTCGCTTTGGCGACGGCTAGTGCCAGTTCCGCAGTATGAATAACGGAAAGCTGTTTGAAGACCGATTGCGACAAGGTATCGAATGTATCCAGGACCTGCAAAATAGTGTCCGTGGAGAATTCTTCTCCAAGCCGGTCCACGGGCAAGTCGAGTCCTCGGGCGAGACCGGGAGAGGTGGTTCTGACTATCGCCGAGCGGTTCAGGCCCGCGGCCCAGAGTAATTCAAGATGCTCCATACTATTGGCATAGACTGCTTCGCAATCACACAAACGAAGGTCAGAATCACTGGTTCCACAAAGAATTGAGGTGTTCATAAGTTTCAAATATTACTGTGAGTCAGTTGAGGCCGCCTGTTGAGATGGAACGGCGGTCAGCGATGCGTCAGGTTTTTGGCGTCGCGCTGTGCATGGTTATGATTTCTTCGCGTTTCTTCTCTTCGTGTTCCTTCCATGCGTCCGGGTCGCCATGTAATTGGTCGAAATCCTTGCGGAGCATTGCTAGGACGACAGTATCGTGGAACTTGCCATTGGCGAAAACGTATTCCCTCAGAATGCCTTCCCTTTGCATTCCGACCTTGTCGTTGCTGCCAAGCGATGCCTCGTTGTCCATTACGGCGGACGACCAGATGCGATTGAGGCCCAAGTGATGGAACCCGAAGCGCAGCAATTGAACCAGCGCGTCACTGCCATACCCTCTGCCACGATACTCCTGATGTCCGATCAGGCGTCCGTAGGTCGCCACGCGATGGATTGGGTCGATAAGGCTGAGACGGGCGTTACCGATATGCGTGCATGTCTCGATATCGCATATTGCAAAATAAACCGCCGACGGTGGCTGGGAGTTTTCGAAATACTGTAGTGCGGATTCACGGTTTACTGGGAAGCCGCTCTGCAGAATGTAGGTATTGATTGAGGTATCGTTTACCCAGCAGAGGTATTCGTCGTTGATATCGTCCCGTTCCATGGGCCTTAGAAACACCTTCGTGCCGAGGACGCGCGCGCGTCTGATAGCGTTATTCATCATCTTCTTTCTTTAAGTTTGACGTTGTCCCAGCAATGTTGTTTCGATGCATTGCCCGGTAGACGATGGCGTCATCTGGAGCGTTCTCGCTTTCAAGAAAAGAAAAGCCATGCCGGTGGTAAAAGGAAATTGCCCGCGCGTTGTCCTTGTGAACATGCAGGCTGTATTCCGGCGCATCCGGTGATTGAGAAAAAAAGATGTCCATCAGCGCGTCTGCCAGGCCGTTTCCCCGGTCTCCAGGAGCAATTGAAATCCGCGTAAGATACCAGCCAACAGTCGCAACATTTTGGGTCTGGCGCGAAATATCCGCGAGTGTTAGCTGCAATGTCTCACGTTGTTCACGCGTAAACTCTCTGAACAATGTCTGCATGTCTATCAATTGAGCACGTTTTAGGCTTCTGGATGCGACTCCGGAAACTATTCCGGTAACCGTTCCGTCGGCCCTAACGGCAGCGTATGTGTTTTCTGTTTCACCACCAGCGATGCCAAGCATGCCGGTAATGGCTTGCTGTTTATTAGCCGTTACGCGAAGGATAGCTTCATAATACTGGGGAAGCGATTCGACGACGAGACCGGCTGCTGCAACGCGCTGAATTTCGGATAGTTTGTCCTGCTGAACAAACTGATAGTCTTCCTGCTTCATCATTCTTCTACTGTGCAGGGGGTTTCAGGTTAGTGCGTTCGTGTTGCCATTTTGACCGCGATCAAGGAAACAAGGTTTGCGATGCTGGATGGGGAATCGTCATCCAGTTCACTAATGTCGATAGGGATGTCGAAAGTCTCTTCCAGCTGGAGGCTGAGATTGATGAAGCCGAACGAATCGACAATCCCGGCATCTAGAAGGTCGAGGTCATCATCGACATCTTCCGGGGACTTTCCTGCCCGTACGAAATCAGCGGTCAGCATATTTAGAATTTTTCTCTTGATCTCGGGCTTATCCATCATGTCCTCGTGTTCCAGGCCATCGCGGTTTCATCGGGCTTGCCAAAGCATTTCCTCTAGTGCCAGCGCGTTTATCTTGTCATTTGCGGTTCTGGGCAGGGTCGGCAGGGACCGAATCTCTGTTGGTATTGCATAGTTGGGCAGCACTGTCGCGAGATGCTGCTGTAGTGCCGGTTTTAAACTCTCTTCCATGCCTTCAACAAATGTTACAAGCTGTTCGTCGAAGAACACGGTACAGGCTGCGGCGGCACCCGCATCTCGACACGCTGAATCGATCTCTCCAAGCTCCAGCCTGTAGCCATGCCGTTTGATCTGGCGATCGATACGGGCAACAAAGTATAAATCGTTCCCTTCCCGGCGTACCCAGTCACCGGTACGGTAGGCTGGCAGTACCTTTCCGCCGATAGTTCGCTTGCTGAAAGCTAAATCGGTGATTTCGGGACTTTCCCAATACCCGCGTGCCACTTGCGGACCAGCAATAATGGCTTCGCCTTCTATCGGTGAATCGCCGCCTTCCAGTAAAATATGCATGCCGGGGATTGGTTCGCCCAACGCAACAGAACTGGCGCATTTGTCGCGATAGTTCTCGACCGTTAGTGCCACGTGGGTCATGGAAACTGTGGCCTCAGTTGGCCCATAGGTGTTGTTTATCAGCAAGTCTTTTCGAGCAGTGAAAAGTGAATCCAGATGCTGTCTCAGGAGGGGTTCGCCACAGAACGTGGCCAGACGCAAGCTCAACAGACGCTCGGACGTTAGTTGGCGGGCTTTGGCCATAAGGTCGATAACACTTGGGACACTGTTCCAAATTGTCAGACGATGTCGACGAATAAAATCTGCTGGCAACAACCGGTCTTTTTGGGTCACAACGGGAAATAGGCAGGCGCCGGCGCACAGTCCGCCAAATATATCGAGTACGGAAAGGTCAAAGGCGATGTTGGGGTGCTGGGACCAGCGATCTTCCGGTGTGATCTTCATCGTTTTGTGTGCCCAGGCTGTATAGTGAGCCAATGCAACCCGCGAGATCATGACGCCTTTGGGCTGTCCCGTGGACCCAGATGTAAACATCACATAGGCAAGCTCGTGCGGCTGCTCAGGGGCCAGAGGCGCAGATTCCGCGGGCAAAGTATCGATGGTGACGACAATGCAATTGGCAGGCAATGCCAGTCCGGCGATACCGGCACTGTCTGTTGCGATAATTATATTCGGTTTGAATAACGAAAGCATCCGATTCTGTTTTTCGACCGGATGTTCGAGATTGAGGGGCGTGTAGACCCCCCCTGCCATCAGGGTCCCAAACATCGCAGCATATGCCCATGCGCCTTTAGGAAGCGAAATTGCGACCTGTGCACCAAGGGGCGCGGCAGAACGAACTGCCCTGGCCAGACGGCCGGTGCGATTCGCCATTTCTGCATACCGAATTGTCTTTTCACCGCTGACGACGGCGGGGCGGTCAGGGTTTTCCCGAGCGGCCTTGAGGAACAGTTCCAGGGGATCAGGAAATGTGGTCATCCTGCTGCCTGGCTGGGGCGAAACAGTGAATAGGGTTCGTGTTTTATGACGTCGCTGACGATGCTGCTCAGTACATTCAGATTCAGCAGGTGGCTCTGCCTTGGGCTCTTCGGGATAGGAACTATTTTTCCAGCTTGCTGATTCTGGGCGGCGGATTCGATGCTGGTTAGGTCATTTGTACCGTCTAGGTGACGCGCCCGGGCATAGTACCGGACGGTGATATTTTGTACCGGATCGTTGCCGAACTGGATTTGCCGCGGCAAATCCAGCCATTCACGATAGGGCACCCCTACCTCTGCCTCGACGTGATGAACAAAGGTTGCGCCTTCGGTGTAAGTGCAGCCGAGTAACAGAAGGGAGAATCCTTTACGTTGCATAATATCGAATGTGGATTCGGGACCGAGTGACTGGCATGGATTCGTTTCATGCATCAGGGATGCATCCAGACCGAGCGCCGCGTAGGAGTGGACTGGACAGGTGCTGCGTACAGAGTCGCCTCTATACCAGATATGATCACTTAGCGCCCCAACACGGTTGGGTGGCGTTGTTGCCGGGTTGAAAATGTCGTTCTCCCGGATATTCAACGTGAAGGTAGGCACCGCAATTGTTCCTCGCGGGCCGATGGCATCAAGTAAGGCATTCAGTATGCCTTCAACCCCGGTCTCGAAATACCCGAAGCTGATTAGACGGGAATGGACGCATATCCGGTCACCGCGCTGGATACCCAGTTCTTCCAGGTGCTCGCGGAACGTTGCCGCCGTTGTTCTCAGTATCGGCAAAGCTGGCCTTCAGGGCTTTCGAAACACGGGTTTTACCATTGCGCCGTGAAGCCGGTCGGACAGATCGTTTTCAGCGATGCCTTCGGCAATGATTTCAAGCGTTCGAGCATAGGCGTCCAAGGTTGCGCTCACATCCTGGACCGTATGTGCATATGACGGGGCATGCCAACCGGCCGCCAGTACACCACGCGAAATCGCTTCCTGCTGAAAGATGCTCTTGATGAGCGCGCCGTCGGCGCCGTCTCCGGAAAAGCCGAGTACATGTCGCGCTGGATATCCATCAATCCGGATATAATCTGAGAGGCCGTTTTTGCCGATTAATCCCTTCAGGCCATGCATTAGTTGATGGCCAGTGCTTTCGACCGTTTCAAGAACGGGTTCCTGTTGCAGGACGTCGAGCACCGCCTCCGCGGCAGTAATGCCGAGGAGATCACCACCGAAGGTGAAGGAATAGAATACATTATCGAACGTTTCCATGATATCTGCACGGCCCAGGATCACGGAAATCGGGACGCCGTTTCCGAGAGCCTTGCCGAAGCAAGCTATGTCCGGGCGCACGTTAAATTTTCCGAATGCGCCCTGCAGATGAATTCTGAATCCGGTCCAACATTCGTCAAAAATCAGGACGGTGTCGTGTTCATCCGCCAACGCCCTTACTTTTTCCAGATAGCCCGGCTTCGGGTCGATGATGCCCATCGGTTCCATGATGATGCAGGCGATCTCACCACGGTGTTTTCGCAGCAATTCCTCGAGCGCGTCCGCGTCATTATAGGGGAATGGTGTCGTAAAGGACCTGACAGCTTGCGGCACACCTGCTGCGCGGGTTGTTGTGCCGATGAACCAGTCTTGCCACCCATGATAGCCGCAACACAGAACGCGTTCCCTGTTGGTAAAGGCGCGTGCGGCACGAACGGCCCCCGCTGTTGCGTCTGAACCGTTCTTCCCGAAGCGCACCCGTTCGGCATATGGGAACCAATCGATGAGTCTCTGGGCGAGCTTCAGTTCAGCGGTTGTCGGCAGCGAAAAGGCAATACCGTCGGTAAGCTGTCGGGTAACAGCCTCGACTACGTGTGGATGGTTATGGCCCAGCAGTAAAGGCCCCAGCGCCATCGGCCAGTCTATATACTGGTTTCCATCCGCATCCCAGACCGCGCCGCCATCGGCACGGACTGCAAAAACGGGGGCGGCGCCAAATGGAAATTGTGTCCAGGACTTAGAAAAGGTCTGTGCCTGGCCGGGAACGGCCAGACGCGCCTGTTCAAAGAGCGCCAAGGATTCCCGGTATCGCTCGGTATTTCGATTTCGTGATTCAGAAGTGTTCCGGCTCATGCCAGTTTGTCCATTTCCAGACTTAATGCGAGACCCGCGTCGCGTTCGACGTCCCGGTTCATTTCAGCGATCTCTGGGTGTCGCTCCAAAACCGCCAGGATATCCCGCCATCCGGCGTTGATGACGCTGGCAGGGCCCAGTTTCGCCGCGACAGCGCGTAGCATCCGATAATCCGCTGCGTAATCCAGGGTCCAGCGCGCCGCAGACAAATTTTCGGGACATGGGATATTCGCTGCACGCAGGGTTGAACCGCCTTCCAATGGAGATTGTTTCCACATCCATGTTACGACGTGTTCGCGTTCCGATGGCAGACTCGCCTCACGATTGGCCATGTCCAGTGTATTACGTGTAAATACCGAAACGTCGAGCCCATCCGGCCAGGTTGGCGGATGAACGTTCGTGCAGTAGTCGAGATCGTCGGCCTCGCGAGCGGCGATTACAGAACCAATGACTTCCGGGTCAGCAAAGGGACAGTCTCCCGTCAATCTGACGATGTTTTCTGCCGAAAATTCTTCTGCAGCGAGTGCAAACCTGGACAAGACATCGTTCTCCGGGCCCATGAAAACCGGAACGCCAAGGGTGGTTATGATTTCTGCTAGGGCCACATTACCGGCATTATCACCGGTGGCGAGGACGACTTCATCTATGCCGGCAGTCCGACGGATACGTTCGATCAACAGGACGACTGCGGGACGTCCGGCTAGTTCGTACAATACCTTCCCCGGAAGGCGACTGGAATTCAGGCGCGCCTGAATTATCGCGACGGTGCGGCTCATGTTTTGCGACCAAACCAGTGTTTCAGGTCGTCGCGAATAGCGTCGCCCAACGCCGTGAGGATTCGCATGTTAGCGCGAAGCCCCTGACCGAACCGGGGGGCGCCGCCTTCTCGTGGCCTGACCGGGGTGGAAATGACCGCGCGCCGGGCACCGTTCCGAATTGCCTGGAACGCGAGTTCGGTTCCGACAGAGCGGCCCGAGTCGAACCGTCCATAGCGGCGATACAGATCGATCCGATACCCTTTCAAGCCGCACAATGCATCCGGGATTCCGAACCGGACCTTTGAATACATTCCAAAGAGCCGTTCGGAAAAACGTGCATATTCGCCCCGGTTTCCAATTACGATATCAGCTTCGTTTGACCATATGGGTTTGGCGATAGTTTCGATGAGATTCGCTGCAAACTGGTTGTCGGCGTCGAACGTGATCACGATATCAGCGCCAAGCCGGTCGGCCTCCGCAAACCCGGCATCGAGGGCGGCCTCATAGCCGCTGTTTTTTGCCATGGTAAGAATTCTCGCGCCGGCTTCCCGGGCCAGGGCGCCGGTGCCATCCGATGATCCATCATCGACGACGAGAGCCATCCCAAACCGGCTGACGTCTGCAACGACGCGTCCAATTGTAGCAGCCTCGTTAAGCGCTGGAATGACGACGACGACGTGCACGCCGGTTTTCAGGGATTCAGGCAAGATCTTCCAAACGGACGACGTCACCTTCGGCAATATCCCGGGTCAGGCAGTTTCCGATTACGGCGTCGATGCGGTAGGGCGGCAGGGCATCCATGGGGCAGGGCCTGAGCAGGCAGAGATCGTCCCGTGAGACTTCCTTACCGGCTGGAAGGCGGTGTTTGGCGCGTATGGCACGGCGTTGCAGTACGACTGTTTCGGATTCGTTGTCCATGACCCGCTTTTCTTCGGGGCCGAGGGCATATTCCAGTTCTCGGGTTCGATCGACCATTTCCCGCCAATCCGTGGGTGTCATGGAAAACCCATGATCCGGCCCAGGTAGGTCCTTGTCATCGGTAAAGTGTTTCTCTACCGCGCGGGCGCCAAGCGCGACGGCTCCCAATACGGTTGCATGACCTGGCGTGTGATCGGACAGGCCAAGAACGGTTTCCGGATAGAGGTGCGCATAGGTTTTCAGCACATTAAGCGCAACGTGACGAAAATTCTCGAGAGACCCTGTGTAGTTGGTATTGCATTGCATTAGGCATACTTGGTCGGTGTGCTTCAGGGCCGCCGCCATAGCCATTTCAACTTCGTCGAGATTAGCGGCCCCTGTTGCGAGGAAAAGCGGCTTATTGTCAGCGGCCATTCGCTCGATTGACTCGTGCCAGGTAATATCTCCCGACCCCAGTTTCCATGCTGCAACAAACTCGGACAGGGTATCCAGCATCTCGACATCATAAGGCGCGGTGAAATAATCGATTCCCGCATCGTCACAGGCAGCTCGGAGTTCCCTGGTCCATTCCATTGGCAATGATGCCGCTGCATAGGTTTCAAACACGCTTTGTTGCCAAGTCGCCTGGTGAGACTGCTGCGTATCGAGAGATTTGAACCCGTAGTCGGAAACGATTGTTTCGGCTTTGAAGTTCTGGAACTTCGCTGCGTGTGCTCCGGCTTCGGCGCATTGGTATATCAAGTGCTTTGCACGTTCGAGATCCCCGTCATGGTTTGCCGCGATGTCGGCAATAAAATAGACCGGATGGTCGCCACCAACTTTGAAGCGCCCTGTATCAAGTGTCGTCATCTCTACATTCTCCTAAAGTCGTGCGACTTCCTGCTGCAGTGTTGGCATTTGACGCTGCAGTTTCTGTTCTATTCGCGAGACATCCATCCGCAAATCAAGTACCCGTCGCGCACGGCCTGAAATGGCAGTTGATTTCCCCTGAAGCGCTGCATCGGTCTGTAAACCTAGGTGCGACGCAACCATCAACGCGAAGTCACATTTGCTGGCGCCGTTCCTGCAGCCAAGATTGAACACGCCGACAAGCCTATGTTCTGCGGCGTCAACGGCTGTTTGAGATAGCGTTTCGAGATGGAGCGGCGAAAACAGGCTGTCAGTAAATAGTGTGACAGGGTTGCGCGCGCGAAGATTAGTAATCAGCCAATCCGAGAGGCTGGCACGATTAGGTGTCCGCGATAGTCCGAAAAAATTCACGCGAAGGACGAGGCTATTGTCTCTCACTAACGCGGCTGCTTCGCCTGCCAGCTTCGTTTCGCCATACGCATTGACGGGGCTGGTTTGGTCCTCGTGGTGTGGACCAAGTGTATCCGGGTAAACCTGATCCGTTGAAATGTAGATCAGTTTTGTCTCCCGCGGCAGGTGCGATGCGATATTGGCGGTTGTGTGCCGGTTCAGTGCCATTGCCTCGCGGGGATTGGACTCGCAGGTGTCGACATTCGTCATGGCGGCGCAATGAAAGACGACGTCTGGTCGTGTTTTTTCAATGAGCGTTTTCGTTTCCGATGCCACTGTGAGATCACAGATCTCGTCGCCGGATGTCCGGCCACTCACAGTAACAGGTCCGATTTTCCGGGCTGTTTCCTTCAGGTAGGGGCCGAGCAAGCCGGTGCCTCCAGTTATTAGCACACCGCTCATTCGGTAAATTCCAGAAGCATATGGACTTCTGAGGACTGTTTCCTTTGATCCAGAGTCGATTGCAAACCGTCAATGGCCGGTGCAAAAACGTTGCTCCAGGTGCTGCTCATGCCCTCTGTGCCGTTCTCGTCTTCCAGTTTAACATAGACGGACCGGAACAGATCAACCATATCGGTTCCGAACCACCATTCTGCTCGACGCTTCATGCCAAATTCCCGGCAAAGCCAATCGAGCGACGATTCCGTGAACAGGTGGGTATGACCGGCACTTAGCTGTCGATGGAAGATGTCGGGGAAAATCATTTCAAAAAAGACGCAGGGGCTGAACAATGGTACCGACATATAGAAATATCGAATGCGTGGATTGTCGCGCATCGCCGCCAACACTTCGCGCGGCTTCTGCAGGTGCTCAAGAACACCGATCATGGAGAGCACATCGCAGTCGGCGGTGCGCGCAAGATTGACGATATTGTCCATATCATGCTGTCGGACCGAACCAGGCCCCATCATCGCATTGGCAAGTTCAATTTGCGTTGCCGAGACTTCGTAACCGGTAACGTTCTTCCAGTTCAATGCGCGCATCGCAGCGACGAAGTAACCGGACCCGGCGCCGAAATCCGCATAGGACAATTTCTCTGGAAGGGCATTTTCCTCCAGTATGGCAT